>ERZ827522.50-NODE-50-length-171628-cov-8.355231_pt1 | contig 171628 bp, 149 predicted proteins | sample MGYA00519580_ERZ827522 | MGnify/ENA primary metagenome ERZ827522 (study PRJEB31778, sample SAMEA3449340) | human gut metagenome | biome: human gut; feature: human-associated habitat; material: faeces | place: United Kingdom | collected 2010/2012 ... | reverse complement strand
AATGGAGACAGACATCTGCCAAAAGCAGACAGAAACCTATAAAAAAGTTAGTATTCAAATCGTACCCCCTCAAAAGGGTAAGGATAGATAAAATATTGATATTTAGGACTGTGAACCGGATGGGTTAAAGACCCAGGCGGATCACATAGGAACAAAGCCAAACGGCGACAAAAAAGAGACAAGTCCTACAATATCAACGTATTGTAGGACTTTTTTTATGTTTCCGTCTTGCCTGAAAGACAAAAAAGGGGCACGAAAAGACACACTTTAGTATCCAAATCGTACCCCCTTCCCCAAAAAACGATTAGGGGGTACGATTGTCGGAAAATGGCTTACTTTTGACGTGATTTGTCTATACTCTATTTATCTCATTTACAGTGATTAAAATTAGTTTTGCAATCTAAAAAAGTGAGATTATGAAAAATGAAAAGAGTACATTCAGCGTATTGTTTTACCTGAAAAAAGACAAGATGAAAAAGAGTGGTTTAGTACCCATTCATGCCCATATCACAATCAACGGCAAACAAACCCAATTCAATACCAAGTTAGAAGTCCTTGAAACTAACTGGAAATCCGGCAGAGCCATAGGTAAATCAATGGAGATACAAAGGCTTAACTCCATGCTGGACGACATTAAGGCAAATATCCGTTCCCACTTCCACAACCAATTAATGCGGGATAGCTATGTTACCCCCGAAAGCGTGAAAAATGCTCTTTTGGGAAAAGAGGAAGAAGCCAATACCATCATTTCTTTTTTCACCCAGCATAACGACCAGTACAAGAAAAAGGTCGCAGTAGGTGAAGCGACCCCCAAAACGTACAGCCGATATGAACTGACAAAGTTACGCCTGATAGAATACATGAAAGATGAATATCGTGTATCAGACTTACCGATACGTCAAATTAATAAGGTATTTATTGAGAACTTCTACCTATATATAATAAAGAACCACGATTGTTCACCCAATACGGCAATGAAGTTTATCCAACGTTTCCGTACAGTGGTAAACTTTGCACAAGCTACCGGATTAATTACTGCTGACCCGTTCGCTCATTACAAACTTAAATTCGAGTATATCGAAAGAGGGTATCTTGACAAGGACGAAATAAGCAGGTTATGCAATAAAGAATTTGCTTCAAAGAGATTGGAACAGGTACGGGATATTTTTATTTTTAGCTGTTATACCGGACTTTCATACGTGGATATATGCGAATTAACCCGCAGCGACATCCGTATGGCATTCGATGATAATTTGTGGATTATAAAGAAACGTCACAAGACAAAAGTAACATCAAACATCCGTTTACTGGATATTCCGAAAGCTATCCTGAACAACTACGAGGGAAAACTTAAAAACGGTCAATTACTACCTGTTATCAGCAATCAAAAAATGAATGATTATTTGAAAGAAATTGCAACGGTATGCGGTATTGACAAGAACGTCACATTTCACCTTGCAAGGCACACTTTTGCAACGACCATAACTTTAGCAAATGGTGTACCCATCGAAAGTGTATCTAAGATGTTGGGACACACTGACATTCGCACTACTCAAATCTATGCTAAAGTTATAGATGCGAAATTAAGTAACGATATGGAATTACTGGCACAGAAAATTAATACGAAAAAGGTAACTGCTACCATATAAAAGATTAGGAACTGGTCACGATTTGTGACCAGTTCTAAAGATAACTTATCACTTAACAACTTAAAATATTGAATTATGGATTTACAAATCATTCAAAACAAGATTTATGAAATTAGGGGTTGCAGGGTTATGCTCGATAGCGACCTTGCGGCACTTTATCAGGTGGAAACAAAAGCGTTGAAACAGGCTGTTAAACGTAATATAGAACGTTTCCCCGAAGATTTTATGTTTGAACTGACAAAGGAAGAAGTCGAATGTTTAAGGTCACAATTTGTGACCTTAAAGAATAATCCCGATGAAATGGAAGCAGCAGCCAGTTCAAAACGTGGCAAACATACCAAGTATTTGCCTTATGTTTTCACGCAGGAAGGTGTAGCGGCTTTATCGGGTGTGTTACGTAGTCCTATTGCCATACAGGTGAATATTTCCATCATGCGGGCATTCGTAGCCTTGCGTCAAATGATAACAGGCTATCAGGAACTACTAAAGCGTATTGAAGAACTGGAAGAAAGTACGGATGCACAATTCAGCGAGATATACCAAGCACTGACCCAATTACTAAGCAAGCCCGAACCGAAGCCACGCAAACCGATAGGATATAGAACCTATGACGAATAACGGTTTAAAGTATTCGGTTGTCTAAGGGGTGTCACCAGTGATACCCCTTTTTCAGTTCCCTAAAGTAATGTATCTCAATCACAAATTTTAGCAAAGTTACAGCCCGGTGGGGACAAATACCAAATCCGAGCCGTTCCGGTTTTCTAAAAAATCTCCACACCTACGGGTCGTATTTTTTGAAAAGATATGGTTGAAGTCCCCGCCAAACTGTGGGTGTCCGGCAAAATTTCTTATTGTTTAATTTAAATTTCAGTAGTCATGAAAACAACAGAATTTACCATGCCGGAAATCACTATCTCTTATAAAGACAATGTAAAAGCATCCGAAAGGGTAAAAATACTCTCATCCGAAACGTCCTACTCTTACCTGAAACCGTTCTATATCGAATGTATGGAACATCACGAGGAAAGCCATGTAATGTTTCTCAATCGGGCAAATAAGGCTTTAGGCGTTTCCCTTATCTCTAAAGGCGGCATGGCTGAAACTGTAATGGACGTGAAAATCATCCTGCAAACCGCCTTGAAAGTCCATGCTTCGGGCATAATCCTCTCACATAACCACCCATCGGGCAACCTATGTCCGAGTGAACCGGACAAACAAATTACCTCAAAAATAAAAGAAGCCTGCAAGGTCTTGGATTTACATCTGTTAGACCATATCATCCTGACAGAAGAAAGTTATTACAGTTTCGCAGACGAGGGATTTTTGTAAGCCTTTTTGTTATTGCCACTAACAGAAAAAGCGGTTAATGTCAAAACGGAACTATTGCTAAAACAATAACACCCTAGTCGGATGTTATCTATGTGTGGCTACATATATTACAATGATGTCTATTTTTTACTTGATTGTCTCAATTTATTAAATATCTACTTCGTCTTCAGATAAACTAAGTGATATCCCATGACGTTTCAAAAATTCATCAGTTTTAGTATCAATTTCTGTAGCATAATCATTGTTCTCATAATTAATACTTTTGATTAATTCTTGCTTAAAAGTATCAATTTCTTGTTTGAATTCCCAGTTTTGCATTTGATTAGAGGCATATTGAATTATTCTATCTATAATCCTAGCTCCGATTGCCAATGTCTTCTCACTATATGTAGCGACAGAGTGGACAAGTGATACTAATTGCACCTCTGATAATGGTTTAGTAATTTCTGTCATATCTAAAAATTTATTTGGAGTACAAATCCAACCTTTATATGAGCCTGTTTTTGCAACTTGAATTAATGAGTTATCATATGTCATAATAATCCAATGTTTTCCATTTGATACTATATCATTATTTGTGTAGTGGAGCGTATATACATCATGGTTAATCAAATGTGGAGGTTTTTCTAGATTATTCTCCTGAAGGTAAAACGTATAGTCTTTTTCAAACTGAATGCAATCACCATCATTATAAAAAGGGAATTCAACAAACTCAACATTCGCTTTTAAAAGGAGGGACTGAAGGTCAGTCATTATTGGTCGTATCCAATCTTTCATATTATTTCGTTCTGTTTTAATAGCTGGACTAAACGAGCCTAAATAATCAAGAAAACTTGCAGGCATATTAATTCCTTGACTCTTTAATGCATAATAGTTTGCGACAAAAGCGTTGCTAGAAAATTGCATTTCTTGTTCGTTTAGATCAATATTGTCAAATTTTCTTGCTCGCAAAAGATGTCCAGCACATTCATTAATGTAAAAGTATGGAATATATAATTTTGCACCTATTTTTTTTGCCCTGTCAACACTTTTAATGCTTGCATCAAAATATCTATTCACTCGTCCTTTATATAATGTAGAACATATATATGGTATTGCAACAGTTGGTTCTACTAAAATGTTAAAGTCAGACCATCTGTTAGCTCCTAATGCTTTTGCTGAAGAAATAGGGTTTGCTCCTTCTAATGCCAAATAAATTGATGCCCTTGTTATTTTTACGATTAAAGGGTGATTAGAAGCTATGTCTAATAATTTTTGTGTTATTTCATTTGCTATTTCCTTACTGGTTCTTTTTTGTTCTATTAAAAATGATTTCAATTTGTCAATGCCGTTTTTTTCTACATCAAAAATTGAATTTGATACTATACTGGCTTTTGCTTCCTTAAGACTTGCAATTTGATCAATAATAAATGAATTTGCAATCCAAAGAGATACTTTTTTGGAATCTTCCACTGTCCAGTCGATACTATAATCATTTCTCAGTAAGTCTATTTGAGCAGAGGCTAAATTTGAAAGTTCTTTTTCATAAACAATTTTCCTCGCTTTTATGTCATCTTTAGAAATATCATTCAGTTCAATTAAGCCATTTGTATTCCTTTTTAGTTTTGATTTTCCAAATAATGCACCAATTCGTTTTTTAATAATATCTATTTTGGTTTCTGGTAGTCCAAGGAAACTGATTACTCTATCCATTAAATCGTTCTCGCAGAGTTCGGTACAATCTGATAATACGAATAATATAGAGTCGTCATATATTTGTCCCTTAAGGTTATTTGCATCTTCTGACATTAGTGTATAGCTATGTAACGCCATTTCTTTGTAATCATATGTACTCTGACTAAAAGAACGTAAATCAGGAAAGTTTGTGCCGTTAAGAAACTTATTTACGAGATTATCACTAATTAGAAAATCTGCTATATTTCTTGCAGAAAAACATATCGCTTGTATATTCAAATTATTAGAAATGTCATTTTCAATTTTTCGTGTTTCTATTTCTGAAAGATTATATGATGCTAAAAAATAGAATTTTTTTACACCTAATTTCTCTATGCTTTTTAGAGCATCTTTATAGGCTTTATTTTTGATATCTGTTTTTTGTGTTGTGATTTGATATGCAATTTTAGTTCTTTCTCCAAATTCATTTGTAGAGATAAAATCAGTGCCACCATCATTTTTCCCATCAACATTAATTGCATATAAATTAAATACATCCTGTAATACTATCTTACAAGCTGTATTAAAATTATCTTTTCCCAAATTTGAGATATGATTAGTTAGAGTTTCAATATCCATAGCTATATACGTATTATGATATGCAAAGATATAAAATAGAATTCATGAAAGGCTCATTCATTGATGTTTATTTAGCTAGATGTTTTGTTTTACATTGTGTATCAATTATCTTATCGATGCTTTGTTTGATATTGATACGGCAGGAACTCGAGGGTTTCCGAAAAGGGTATTCTCCTGTTTTGTTACTAGCAACAAAAATATAATATTCAATTTTGAAATAAAACCATTTTTCCAGTTTCTCCTATTGTAAATCTTCCTCTTAGGCAGTCCTACAGCCGGAGCAGTCATTCTCGTATCACATAGGCAAAGGTATTTCCGTGTTCTTCACGTCTTTGCAAGGTCAAGCCCTAAAGGGTTTAAACAAAAATCTTCCTGTTGTACTTCGTCCAAAGAGTATTTTTCTTTAAAATCTTGCAAAGCCTAAACACTACCCTTTAAAGCCTATATGAAACGAAAACGACCGCCCCGACCGGAAACGCATAAAAAAAAAGTCAGATTTACGAGAAATAGGAAAAAAGTTATGAAACTCAACTCCCTTACCTCTCAAATCCGCATAAATTTTAAAAGACACAGAATTATGAAAGCAGTAACATTATCAGAAGCAAGAGTTTATGTAGGTACTTACAATAAGTATAACAACGGTTCACTTTTCGGCAAGTGGTTAGACCTTTCCAACTATTCGGACAAGGACGAATTTTTGGAAGCGTGCCGGGAACTGCACAAGGACGACCAAGACCCGGAATTTATGTTTCAGGATTACGAGAATATCCCGGAAGCCCTGATTTCCGAAAGTTGGCTTTCTGAAAAGTTCTTTGAGTTTCGGGATGCCATCGAGAAACTAAGTGAAACCCAGCAGGAAGCGTTTTTCGTATGGTGCGACCACCACAACAGCGATATAAGCGAAGAAGATGCGGACGACCTTATTTCTTTCTTTGAGGACGAATATCAGGGAGAATATAAAGACGAGGAAGATTACGCCTATGAAATCGTAGAGCAATGTTACGACCTGCCGGAGTTCGCAAAGACCTACTTTGACTATTCGGCTTTTGCCCGTGATTTATTTATAACTGATTACTGGATGGATAACGGTTTTGTTTTCCGTTGCGCCTGATTACTAACCGGGTGGAGCAATCCACCCGCAACACACCAAGACAATGAAAGTAAATAATAAGATAGCGACTTCTTTACGATGGTTCATACTTGCTTTTATCATCTATCAGGCAGCCACCAGCACCGCCGGAATGTGGATAGCCCTAATCATAGGCTTTTTTATTATCCGGTTCGTTCTCCGGCTGTTTATCTCCGCCGTTTACCTGTTTTGTATGGCGATTATTTTCATTGTGTTGCTCTCATTTTTGATTATCTGATAACTCATTATAAAATAAATTATAACGATATGGAAACTTTAAACAAAAACGGGGTAAGCATTACCCAAATACCGGGAGAAGAAAAATATGTGAAATGCTGTTTAGGCGCATTCAGGGGACAGATTTATTTTCAGTATGATTATCGCCATACAGATATGGAACTGTTCAGCACAGTGGCTAAAACGCTTGACGAATGTCGCAAACAGCGGGATGAATGGATAGCGAAAAAAGAAAAGAAACAATAACAATATAAATAAGTACATTTATGAAAACGACAGAAGTAAATAAAAAGATTATCGGCAGACGTTGCAAGTGCATATTTACCGGATTGTTGGTAACGGGTGTTATCGAGGACACCACAGAGGATAAATACACGGTCAGCGTGAAAGTACGTTTTGACACGCCGCACCAGTGGGGTGATGAACTTTATTCTTATGACTGGTCTTTCGGACGGAAAGCAGATGATTTCGGTTCATTGAAGTATTTGGAACTACTACCCGACAAAACAACATTCGATGCAATGATAGTTACTTTCGGCGAACCCATCGACACGCTGAACGACATTTTTGAGGACGTGAAAGCATGGGGTGTCTGTTCCCTGAAAGGCTGGATAGATAGCTATGAAAGCACCCGTTTTACGCCCATAGACGTAGATAAGGCGGTTATAACGAGCGAATATAACATGGAATGTGTCAAAGAGTGGTTAGAACATAACACACCTGTAAAGAACATTATAATCGGTTAATAAAGAACGGCGGCAAATGCCGCCGCTACTTTCTTTCTGTGAGCCGAAGCGGACAAAGAAAGATAGCAAAGAAACCTGTTTCCATTCCCTATAAAAAAGATAACCCGGCGGGAAATACCCGCCGGATTATCTACCATAACATTACGCATTACGTATCATTCCAATTCTTCGCCCCATAGTTCTTTATCGGTTGGAGCGTGTTTCATTTCATACCAGCACCAGCAACCAGCCAGCAGGTAAAAAGCAGCCAAAGCCACAAGGAATTTATCTATCATACGGATAAAATACATGAAACTCAATATCATCCCTCATGGAGCAGAAAGATAACTTTCAGAATGCACACCATTTCTTCATCTTCGGAATCAAATTTCCAAGTCCGCTTTTTTACAACCATTTCCGTATCATAGTCGAAATAATTCAATGCCGGAGAATCATCTTCTTCGTCCGCCCACTTGAAAGCCTGATTGGACGGTGTTTTCCTTAATGCTATCCGGTCAGATGGTGAAATGCTTTCTTTATCCACTATCACAATATCACCGACTGCCGGAACTGCATCCGTTTTCCATGTGGTACTTACAAAAAATGAAATACCGTTTATATCCAATTCTATTTTAACCATGTTTTTTTTGTCTTTAATTGTTTTCTTCTTCCTTACTGTTGTCATTGTTAAATGAAAACGTAAGTTGTTCCAACTGCCCGAAGCTATCCTGAAAATACACATCTACCGTCTGTTGGTCGGTTGATGCAGAGGTATAGTAAAGCCGGAATGTTTCGCCCGGAAGAGAGTACAGGTCATTCGGCAGTAGAACCGTCCCATCGGACATTTTCAGCGTTCCCGCCCCGTCCGGCTGGAAATAGCGGATGAAATACTTTGTTTCCTCATACCGCCCGTCCCGGTGAAGCTGACACCTGATTTCGGCGGTTTCACCCACCTTTAATTTCTTCGGTACAGGCATCGTTTCAATACTGAACGGGTAAGACTGCTGTATATCCACATCGTCATTACACGCACCCACAAATAAGATGGCGGCCATTATATAGCAGCCCATTAAAATACGGCTTAAAATCTTTCTCATATACATTATATATAATAGGTTAGTTTATCACATTATTATCTTTAGACCGATACCGAACTGTGTATGGAACTTTCCGACTGAAGAACCGAACAGGCATCTTTCCCGTGCGTTAATCAGGAATACCACCCGGTCGGTAATATAACTTTCCAGTTCCAGCGTCAGCGCACCGCCATAGACAAAACCGTCCTCATCTGTCAGCATCGAGCCATCGGGCAGCAGCTTGTCACCCCAGTTGCTTGTTTCGTATCCGGCAAGGGCAGACAATCCGAGCGAAAGGAAAAAGGTTTTCTTCCGGTCTGAAAGGAAGTTCATATAGTAACCGCCCTCACCTGTGAACTGGCTTACGGGTATCTGTAAATCCTTATAGGGGTAATGCTTTTCGAGGTATTCCCCGCCGATAACCCACCTGTTCCCGTTTTTGGTATAGGTGGAAAGAGCCGCCCCGAAGTAATAGGCAATATCACTTTTACTGTTCCAGTGAACACCGTCCGCCATGCCGCCCGTGACCTGCAAACCTTTCATTCCCGGCAGACATCTTTGTGCGTGTGCCTGGTTAAAAGTCAGGCACAGCGCAAAAAGGAACATCATACAAAATATCCTTTTCATGTTCATTTGATTTTAAGTTCATTAATCACTTTGGCTGCCACTATATCCGAATTTTCCACCCGGATAGTTTGGTGTCTGCCCCCGTTCTTTTCCACCAGTTCGATAACCAATATCTTATCGTCAGGGATAGTGAACTGTGGAACGGTGTACACGGTGCGGACGGTACTTTTACCACCGATAACCAGTATCTCGTTATAGCTCCGCACCGGGTCAATGACCGTTTCCTGAATAGCCGTTCTTTTGGCTACTTTCTTATCCACAATCTTGAAACGGATAAAATCGGTATCAAACGGTACGTTTGAACTGTTCCTTGTTTGTGTGTGGAAGTAGAACAGTCCGTTATGCGAATAAATGCCCTTTACCAAGAACTGCACCCCGAAACGCTTGCATCCCAAATGTTTTATTTCCCGGTCATTGTTCTTGTAGATGGACTGCATAATCAGCTTTACCAAAAGCGGGCTTTCGTTACCCAGTTCACGGAAATAGATGTTCATCCGGGTATGGCTGAAATCTGTCGTGTCCTCATTCTCCAAGAAATCTTTCATTTCGATGTTCAGCATTTCCGGTTCGTGTGCGTATTTCGCATTGAAACTGTAAAAACTGCCATCCTCACAGATAACGGAAAAGTTCGTTTCACCGGGAAAGCCCTCTGTCGTAGCTTTCACACGAACAACATTTTCCGCCCCGTCCGCTTTTCCGGCAATAATGTAGTTACTGCCTAAGTCCACGTACTTAACGGCAGACGGGAAAATGATGTGTACCGTTTTGGCGAATGTCACCTGTACGCCGTAAGGTGTCACCATTTGGCGGTAAGGTAGCTTTTTAGTGATGCCCTGATACAAATCGTTACTTTGTGCTTTCACTGAAACCACTCCCAAAACAAGAGCGAATAAAATCATTAACTTTTTCATTTGGATTGAAATTTTTATGGTTGATAAATAAATTACTGTTGTTTGGCGTAAAGCATCACCTGATAGTTCGCTTTCAGGTGTACTTTTACCGTTCTGAACTTCTTGGCAAGGTATTGCGACCCGCCCTGCATCAAGCCTCTTGTAATATCCATTGCAACCTGCTGCCCGGCACTTTGCGCAAAGGAAATACTCGTACCCAGTCCCGCACCGATATTCGCCATCGCTTCTTTTGCCGCTTCCTGTTCCAGTGACGAGGGGACGGAAAGCCCTTTCTGCCCGTCACTGTCGTAAACAGCAAGTTCCACCGGAATGATGTTACCCGCATATTCGAGCGAGGACACCAGTATTTCGAGCCGTTCACCCTGAACTTTGGCACTTCCCGATACAAGGCTGTTTTTCGGAACAATGACATTGCCCGCTTGCAACGGTTCTAACAGTCGCAGTTTGACAGTCTGCCCGTCCATAAGTGTTTGGTCGTTATGAACGCACGCCCGGATAGTGTTCTTTCCCATCGAATAGCTGCTGCCGACTGCCGTATTAAATCCGTAATTGCGTGGCTTGCCGTATTCGGCGATAAATTCGCTGTTGCTCATGGGCTGTTGCAATCCTGAAACCGTCCTGTCCGATACCGCCTTTACAGAAGCGGTACTTCCTTTTTCCTGAATGGGTGCAGATGGCGTAACCTGTGCAATCTGTCCCGGCTGTGAACTTTGCCCGTTTTGTCCGTTCATATACTTTGCCGCCAGTTCGTAGGATTTTTCCATAAGAGCCACCTGTTCATCCATGCTACCCGCCCCGCTTTCTTTCGCATCGAGCCGGGCTGTGAGTTCTTCCACCTACCGTTTGAGTTCCTCTTTTTCCTTGTCCTCTTTCGGCGTTTCGTAGAAACTGCCTAACTGACGGTTCATGTCCCGGTAAGCCGCCGCCGAAGACTGGATAGAGGAACGGGTATTGTTCGGCGTACCCGCCCCGAAGTCTATTACATTGGTTTTCGGCTTTTCCGCCGGAGCATCATCTATCAGGGTCAAATCTTCCCTGTTCCCGTTTTCCTCTCCGAGTGAAAAGGCAAAATCCTGCAAGGAACGCATCTTGTCTGCCTGTTTGTTCTCCATCTGTTCCTGTTCGTAAGCTGTCTTTTTATCGCTGATTATCCCGTCCCCTTTGGGTTGCGGAATATCGGCGTTAAAGCCGCCCACGCTTTCCACCTTTGCTTCATCCTTTTCGGACGGTGCAAAAATCAGATACATAGACCCTAAGAATACCAGTCCCATAAGCGGATAAACCAGCATCTTCTTTCGTTGCTGTATCTGTTGCGGGGTAAGTTCCTTTTTCTCTTTTTCTTCTTTCTTCCTGTCCGTTTCCGGTGCGGGAACTTCATTCTTCACTTCTTTTTCTTCCATTGTCTGACTGATTAAAAATATTCGTACTGTCTTTACTTTGAAGTTGTAACTGCCTGATATGTTCTATCCGTATGGTTTCGCCATCCTCTTTGCCTATCCGGTAAATGGATGATACCGTAAAGTAGATGGATAACCCGCCGAAGAACAGGAGCATAAGCAGGATTACCACCAGCCTTATTTCCGGTGTCATGCGCCCGCACAGGTGGCGAAGTTTTTCATCCGCCCAGTCCTGTACATGGGTAACAGCCTGATTCACCGGAGAGAGTATTTTCCGTATCATGGCTTACCGCTTTATAGTGTTCAAGTCCTTGTTTTCCGTTATCTCGAAACTTTCCATCATAAAACCGTGCGGGTTATTATCACTTCTTACAGCGTTCAATAACCGGCAACGGGTGACAAGGCTTCTTTCGGTCACGCTGCTTTCACGGATAATCATTTGCCGGGCATAGGTAGCCACCGCATACGGGTACACATCGAAATTGCATGAAACGCTGTCTATCCGTATCGTTTGGCTGATATTGCCCGATATGATACGGTTGTAATACCCTTTTTCCGAGAGGTCACGGTAATAGTTAAATGCGCTCTTATCGGCAAGGAACAGCGACCGTTTGATATTGCTTTCGATAGCGTTCTTATCGGGTGATAACGTGAAAAAGAGTTCGTGGAAACGCTTCACGTGTTCCCTTGCTTCGACCGGACGGTTTTGCGAGAGGTCTTGCGAAAGCGCAAGCATCAACGATTTACCGCCATCCAAGACGTAAATCTTCTGCCGTTGCGCTTCGGCAAACGTATAGGAGTTCCAAACGGCATAACCTGTTATCAGGGTGCACATCACGACAAACACAATACCGAAAAGCCGTATCTGTTTGAAACTGGTTTCAATGTTCTTTAAACTTTTAAATTCCATCTTGATTTTTAATTATTGATTACCTTTGATTAGTTTACCGCCGACCCTGCCGCCAGCGTTTCCGGTTGCTGCCCCGGCTACCGCACCGACACCGCTACCCGCTTTGTTAGCCGCACTGTTTATATTCCGGCTCATGTTACCCATTCCGCCCGCCTGAATAATCCAGTTCGATACGGTGGGGATGGTGAAGTAACCGACAATGCCGATTATCATAAAAATTATGTACACGCTATTGCTGCTGTCCGGTATGAAATTGGGGTCTGATAGCTCTTGAATATCCTTTTGCAGCATAAGCACCTGTATTCGGGCAAGAATGGAACTGAACAGGTCGGAAACGGGCAACCACAGGTAAACGGAAATGTACCTTGTTATCCATTGGGTCAGTGTCGCCTGAAAGCCATCATACACGCTGATGGCAAAGGCTATCGGACCCAGTATGGCAAGGACAATCAAGAAAAAGGTTCGGATAGTGTCTATCACAAGGGCTGCCGCCTGAAAGAGCAGTTCCAAAAGTTCCCTGAACCAGTCCCGGACGGATTGCTTGATATTATGTGCCGCCCTATCCATATACATGCCGCCCATCGTGGCTATGTCTTTGGCAGACCACCCCAGTTCATCTATCTGCTTGTCAAACGCTTCATCCGAAACAAGATAAGCCGTTTCCGGATTGCGTACCATCGCTTCATATTCCAGCTTGTCCTTTTGTTCCCGGTAAGCGTTCATATCGAAAGTTTGCGTTTCGAGCATATTGTTACAGCCCTTGACTACTGGCGACATCACGCTGTTAATCGTACCCAGTACGAATGTGGGAAAGAACATAATACAGAAGCCAATCACAAAAGGACGGAGCAAAGGGTAAACGTCTATCGGTTCGGCACTGGCGAGCGACTGCCATACTTTGGCAGCCACATAGAACAATGCGCCCAGTCCCGCTATTCCTTTGGCTACCCCCGCCATGTTCCCGCATAACGGCATCATGTCCGTGTACAGACTTCGTAAAATCTGATGCAGGTTATCAAATTCGATTGCTAATAACATACTTGTCTGTTTTTAGAGGTTACCAGTAACGTTCATCCGCCGAGCCGTAAAGAGCCATTACCCGGTCGGTGTCCTTTTTCTTTTTCGCCCGCAGGTAGGAAACGGAAATATTCTTGCGGGTATAATAACTCACCAAGTCCCGATAGTTCCTGATGGCGTTATACGTCCGGTCGATTACGTCCATCCGTTCCTTGTCCGACATGGAAAGCCCGTTGATGTTCACTACGCTTTTCATTTCTTCCAGTACATCGGAACTTTCCTGCAACAGTTGGGTATAGCCGTAAGCAATCGCCGAAAGTTCGTCCGGTGTATAGTTTTCATCCGAAAGCATCTTCTGAAAACTGTTCACGTATATATCGGAAATCTCCCCGATAAGCAGGATGGACTTTTGTACTTTCCGGGCATCTTTGACAAGGTTATGCACTGATTTTAAGGCATCGTAATATTCTTTACCTTGTTGATAAATCTTTACCGTTTCCTGAAAATTCTTTATCATGTTCTGTGCGGTGGATGATGTCTGTACGATGTTCTTTGACGCATTGATAATCCCTTGCGCCAAATTACTGGGGTCACTCACCACCCACTGTGCACTTACCTTTCCAGCAAACAGGCTGCATACTACGAGCAGCATTATAATCTTTGTTCTCATACGCTTATTTCTTTATTGGTTGTTTACTCCGTTTGTATTCTCCACCGGGTGAAAGTAGAATCCGGTCGTTCTCTTTGTCGTAGGTCAGCAAGACGGAAAGCCCCGTTTCGATGAACAGGTTTCCGTCCTGTTCTGAAATCTGATAGGTTTCCGTTTGGATAGTTCCCCGGTAGGTCTTTCGATAGGTCGTTACCCGGTAATGTCCGTTTTCCTCAAAGAGAGTAAACGCCGGACGGTTTTTCACGCTTTCCCAGTCACCACGCATCGCCCTAAGACGGTCGGCGTTCGTTTCCTTACAGAAGGAAAGCCCCAGTAACAGGGTGCATAACAGCACCGGAAACAAATATTTTAAATGTTTCATACTGATTGATTTTTAAATTGTTGATTGATTATTTTTCAGGATTGCGCTTGCTTTCGGCAAGCCGTTTGATAGCCAGTTCGAGGTTGCCGCCCAACTTTTCGGACAAGGCGAAAAGTTCCATCTTTTCCGTTTCTTCCGTTGTGAACGTATAATATTCTTCCAAACTTACTTCTGTGGCGTAAACGGCTGATTGTGTACCGCCTAAGCCTATCCAAACTTCCTTATATTTCCGGTTGGGATGGTTGGCAAGGTTGATGGAAAGCACCTGTGAACGTTCCTTGTCGGTCAGCCCTAAAAGGTTCTGTATGCTGTCGAACTTGTTCAGGTACTTTCTTTGGTCGAGTAGTATCTTGCAATCCGAATTGTTTATAATGCTCTCTTTTACAATGGGGGAAGATATAATATCTTCCACTTCCTGTGTGACTACAATCGCTTCGCCGAAATACTTTCTGACGGTTTTGTACAAATATTTTATGTAATCCGCCATATTCGCCGATGCAATCGCTTTCCACGCTTCCTCAATTAATATTAATTTCCTGATACCCTTTAGTTTACGCATCTTGTTGATAAATACTTCCATGATGATAATCGTAGTAATCGGAAATAAAATTTTGTGGTCTTTGATATTATCCAACTCAAAGACAATGAAGCGTTTATATAGTAAATCAAGCTCTTTATCGGAGTTCAGCAGGTAATCGTATTCGCCCCCTTTGTAGTAAGGTTCTAATACATTCAGGAAGTTGTCTATATCGAAATCCTTTTCCCGGACGTTCTTTTCTTGCAGGTGCACCCGGTAGCCATTCCTCACATACTCGTAGAACGTATTGAAGCAGGGAGTAACCGAACTGTCTTTGGTAATCAGTTCGATATAGGAACTAACAGCGTTCGACAAAGCCACTTCTTCCGCCCGTGTAGGTGCTTCATCGTCCCTTTTCCACAGGGTCAAGATAAGGGTTTTGATACTCTCTTTTTTTTCAATATCGAATACCCCATCTTCAACGTAGAAAGGATTAAACGCTATCGGGTTATCGGTGGTATAGGTAAAATAAATCCCATCTTCCCCGTGCGTTTTCCGGTTTATCATTTCACACAGACCTAAATAACTGTTTCCGGTATCAACCAGCAGGACGTGCGCATTCTGTTCGTAATACTGGCGCACCATGTGATTGGTGAAGAATGATTTACCGCTACCACTCGGCCCAAGTATAAACTTGTTGCGGTTGGTAATAATACCCCGCTTCATGGGTAAATCTGAAATATCAATGTACAACGGCTTTCCCGTGACCCTATCCACCATCTTGATACCAAAGGGGGAAAGCGAACTTTTATAGTTCGTTTCTTCGGTGAACAGGCAAAGAGCCTGTTCAATGAATGTGTAGAAACTTTCTTCCGCCGGAAAGTCCGCCTGATTGCCGGGTATTCCCGCCCAAAACAGGGTCGGCGTGTCGGTGGTGTTATGGCGTGGCTTGCATTCCATAAGTGCGAGCTGTGACCCCACATCATTTTTAATGTGCTTTAATTCGTCCCGGTCGTCACTCCACGCTATGATATTGCAATGGCATCGCACGGAAATAAGCCCCTGTGAATGGGCTTCGTTCAAATATTCCTCTATCCAAGCCTTGTTTATCTGATTGGCACGGCTGTATTTGGAAAGGGAGTGCATATTGCGAGCCATCTTTTCAAACTGTTTCAAGTTCTCCGTATGGTCGTCAATGAAGATATACTGGTTATAAATATGGTTACAGGAGAGCAGCACACCCACCGGGGAAGCAAACGACAAACGGCAATCGCTCCGGTCAGTGGATAGCTTTTCATAGCGGGTATCTGTTCCTACCTTGCCCGGCATATCTTCTGCATCCGAAAGGGTATGCAGGCAAAGGATATTGTCGCCAATCTTCATTTCGTCAGCACCCAGTGAAATATCTTTCAGTGTGGTGGTGTCGGTCTGTGAGAGTGAAAAGTATTTCTCCACGATACCCGCCGTTTCCCTTGTTCCGGTGATTTCGTCCGAGTTCAGGCGGGTAAGGGTAATAAAACCACTATCGTTCATAATGCTTTCAAACTGCCCCACCGCTTCGAGGAACTTTGTAACCGTTTCCTTGTCCTTAATCTCTTTGGGGACAAGGAAACCCCGGCAAAGGGTGGAGAAGTTACTCTGCATCCGGCTACGTTCCTTTGTGGTTTTCGTCAGGAACAAATAGCAGGTATGGTTTAAGAACGGTCGTTCATTGAAATGCCGTTCAAAGGAACGGGAAAGGAAACTCAAATCATCCTTTTGGATGTCGGGCGCATAGTTCTCTTTGATGAACCAGTCCTGTTTGTGTACGATGCTATAATCGGGCAGCACCTTTACCGCCTTGTTCCAAGCGGAATGTATCGCTTCGTATTCGGCTGTCGTGACGGTAAACAGTTCGGGCAGTTCAACCCGGAACGCCACCGTTATGTCGGCATCTTTGGAAACGATGCACCCGTTTTCCACAGTGAACAGTGGAAACTTGTTTTCCAGCGTGGTAGCTTTCAATATATTTCTCATTTTGATGCTTGTTTTAAATGGAATAATCTGGATATGGCTTTGCGGTTGATGATATGAAAAGGGTGGCTTCTGCGTGCGGACAATTTCATTAAACCGTATGTCCCGTACTTCTCGTTCAGCCGGAATGTCTGCCATACAAGCAGCGTTGCCGAAGTAACGCCGAAGATGATGCACACCCACTGGTTGATACCTACCATGTACATGATGATGAAAAGCACGAACAGGGCTAACAGCCCGCCCGCAAAAATGAAAAGATATTGACTTTTCAACCCTTTAAACTCAACTGGCTTGCCTATCCCCCTGTTAATCGGATAGTCTGCCATAGTCCGTTCTTTTAGAGGAAGAATGAACGTAAGATGGTGGCAGCCACAATCAAAAAGATACACGCACCGAACCATGAAGCCGCCGTTTTACTGGTATCAGGGTCGCCACTGCTGAACTTTCCATATACTTTCACGCCGCCAATCAAGCCGACCACCGCACCGATAGCGTAAATTAACTTTGTCGCCGGGTCGAAATAACTGGTTACCATGTTGGTAGCTTCGGTAATACCCGCCATGCCGTTACCCTGTGCAAAAGCGGAGGATGCAGCCAAAAGAACGGCTGCCGAAAAGAGAACTTTCTTTTTCATTATAAATACATTGATTTTTAAATTGCCGGACGGTTGGATAGTCCGCCCGGCGGAGTGATTAATAATTGAATTTTTGTGGTTGCGGGGAATGTTCCCCATGTTCTAAAAGGTTTGTCTTAACCGTACTCTCTTTGTTTCATTATCTTGTTATTTAAAGTTTACTATTAAAGAAAATCGTTCATATCAAAGGCTGCCATTTCATCATTTCCGGCAGCCGGAACGGTGGCGGGTACGGATATCTCATGCTTTTGTAAAAGTTCCGCTACCCGTGACCTGCCCCCGTTAATCTGTTCCACCAGCGAATGAAACAGGTTTGTTTCCGTCCGGCAGATAGTCTGTACCGCTTGCCGTTCTTCCATTTCGGGTGCTTGTTTCACCTGAATGACCTGTACCATTTGACCCAGTTCCCCCAGCGTGATACCTTGCGCCATTTCCGGCTCACCGTCACCCATGTAACAAGCGATTTCTTCCGCTTCAATTTCATCCGGCGAAACGTCCGTTTCTTCCGCATCTTCTGTTTCAAACTCCATCTCAAACTCGGTTTCAATCGCTTGCGGGGTATCGGCGTTTTTTTCATCTGCCAGCTCGTTATCAAGCGTTTTCGTTACCGTTTCCTCGCTTTGCGGGACAAATATAGAAGCATTATCAACCCCTTTTGAAAGGTGTCCTAAGATGTCCCCGTTTGTCCTCATTTGTCCCATCCGGTAACGACTTGCACCTACAAGAGAATCACCGTTTCCTGTTTTCACAGTCGGTTTGCTTTCCGGTTGTTCCGGCTGCTTTTTCCTACCCCTAAACCATGTTCCCAAGCTATCCCGGTATCGCCATAAAAAGATGGCATAATACAGGAGTGTTCCGATAATAAACCATTTCAACATATCAGAACGGCTTTTCAAATTTGCTTTCGTACAGTTCGTTTATCTCGTCCTGAAACTGGTCGAAATGCCGGAGCAGGATATTTTCTACATAGCTGCTGACGGTTGCCTTGCGTCCGCCAATAACGGTTACTATCTTCATCAGCTTTTCGTGTGTGGCACGGCTGACATATAACGGCTGGCGGTCGGTCAAGTCCACCCGCATGAAGTAGGTTTCCCGGTAGTCACCCGGAGCGTTCTTTTTCCGGCGTGCAGGTTCTTTCAATGCCTTTTCTTCCTTTGGCTCTGCCTTGATTTCCGGTTTATCTGCCGTTTCCACTGCACCCGTTTTATCATCCGGTTTATCCGATGTTTCTATTTCCGTTTTCACCGTCACCGATGGCGTTTCCTGTTTCTTCACGGGCAAGCCCTGTGAAATAATCTCTTTCATAAAACCCTCGTCAATTTGCGGTTTCCCGCCGCTTTGCTTTGCCATATCGTTACAGTTTTATAAGGTATGCGATTTCGGTTATCAGTTCTTCCATGTTGCTGCCCTTTACCAGCCGTTTGTCCGCCGGGAACAGTGTAGAACGGAACACGGTTTTACGCTGTGCGTCCAGTTCCTTTTTGAATCGTTTCGTGTCCGGGATAAATACTTTCATCAGGGGTAGTTCCAATTCCCCGATAGTCTGTTCATACAGGGTGTAGAGGTCTGTTTTTTCCCGTCCATCTACCATGTTCCAAAATAGGTGCAGCCCTTTCAGTCGGCACGCTTCATTCTTTACCAGCAGTTTATGGATAGCCACTGCAAACGAAAGGCTGCTTTCCAATACCACCCGGTCGGCGGCTATGGGGGTGAAAATATAATCCACCCCTGAAAGGGAGTTGATAACACCCTCGCTATTTACCGTTCCGGGCAGGTCGAAAAAGACCACATCATAGTCCATCCCGGCAGACGCAAGATATTCATCCGCCGTTTTTATCGCTTCGTCCGGTGAACTGCAAAGGACAGGGTACGCTTTCTTTCCCAGTGCTTTGAACTGGCTGAAAGCAAGCCGTTTGTAATACTCATCACTGTTCACCTGTTCGGCATCCCGTTTGCGCATGGCGGAAATGGAATGTTGCGGATAATCGCAATCCACGACTGCCACGTTATACCCTTTGAGATAATACAGGTAACTTGCCACCAAGACGGTGAACGTTGTTTTGCCGACCCCGCCTTTTTGGGTGGAGAAAGCCACATACAAGGTTTCTTTCTTCATTGTAATAATTCTTTTTTGTGATACATCTTTATTTCATTCCATCCGTACAGATTGACGGATGGTTTTCTTTCGTTCCATGTTGAAACTCCGAAAGAGAGAATGACTTCTTTTTTTCTTTCCTTGTTTCTTGCTACCTTTCTACAAAGACTGCCTGTTTTCTTCCTTGCTTCTTTGTTTTCATTCATTCCACAAAGACAGCTTGCTTTCTTTGCAGACAGTTTGCTTTCCCGATTGAATGACTGTTTCCTTTCAATCATTCCATCCGGTTTGTTTTCTTGCTTTCTTGAAAGATTGCAATCTTGAAATCTTGTTTTCAAGTTTTCAAAACCGCTTTCTTTCCGTCCGCTTTCCATTACATATTTCCATCTATCCATATTGCTTTCTTTCTTAAATCCGGGACAAATAAACACAGAAAAGTAGTCCCTTTTGAAAGGTGTCCTCAAATGTCCCCGTTTGTCCTCATTTGTCCTATAACCTGCTATTTCACAGCATTTTAATACCCGTTACTTTGCAACCGAAAGGTATCGGTCAGGCTAACCAAGCCCCCGGTGTCGGGAGCGTTCCAATATCCGCTAACTCCAATCCGTCCGTAGGCGGATTTTTATTTGCACTGGCAAATAGCAAGGTGTGTTCTAAGCAGCTTGAAATTCTTTCAGCAGCTTTGAACGCCTTGCCCGGACGAAGCCGGGACACAGGTCACTCCGAAGTCGTAACCCTTAAAAAAATGTAGCATGAAACAGAAAAATGAAAATGCGCCCCGACCGGGTGGCGCAGGACGAAAACCCAAAGCAGACCCGGCAGTGTTCAGGTACTCTATCAGCTTCAATGCGATAGACCACGCCCGCTTTTTGGCATTGTTCGACCAATCCGGTATGCGCACGAAAGCGCATTTTATCACCGCCCGCATCTTCGGCGAACCGTTCAAAGTGATTAAAATAGACAAGGCGGCAGTAGAATATTATACCCGGCTGACCGCTTTATATTCCCAGTACAGGGGTATCGCTGTGAATTATAATCAGGTAGTAAAGGCTCTCAATACCAATTTTTCAGAGAAGAAAGCACTCGCATTTCTCTATAAACTGGAAAAGGCAACGATGGAACTTGCCGACCTGAACCGCCAAATTATAGAACTGACTCGTGAATTTGAAACAAGATGGTTGCAAAGATAAGCGTAGGCAGTTCCTTGTTCGGTGCGCTTTCCTACAACCAAAACAAGGTGGATGAACAGCAGGGAAAGGTACTTTTAAGTAACCGGATGTTTGAGAGCGAGGACGGGAATTTCAGCATCCGGCGATGTATGGAATGTTTCGATATGCACCTGCCCGCAGACCTGAAAACGGAAAAACCGATTATCCATATCTCCCTGAACCCGCACCCGGACGATGTGCTTTCTGACAGCCAGCTTGCGGATATTACCAAAGAGTATATGGATAAGTTAGGGTATGGCAATCAGCCATATATGGTTTACAAGCACGAAGATATTGCAAGGCATCATATACATATCGTTTCCATCCGGGTAGATGATACGGGTAAAAAGATAAATGACAAGTTCGAGCATATCCGCAGCAAACAAATCACCCGTGAACTGGAACAGAAGTACGGGCTGCATCCGGCAGAGAAGAAACAGGCAGCCGACCGCCCCGAACTTAAAAAGGTGGACTACCGGGCAGGGGACGTAAAGCACCAGTTATCCAATACGGTGAAAGCCCTTGTCGGCAGTTACCGTTTCCAAAGTTTCACGGAGTACAAAGCCCTGCTATCTATATATAATGTACAGGCGGAAGAAGTGAAAGGGGAAGTGAACGGTAAACCTTATAACGGTATTATCTATTCGGTAACCAATGACAAAGGAGAAAAGCAGGGAAACCCGTTAAAATCTTCCTCTTTGGGAAAGTCGGTAGGTTACGAAGCCATCCAACGACACATCAAGAAATCCGCAAAGGACATTCAGGACAAAAAACTGAAAGAGCGCACCCGCCGGACAGTCGGCGCAGTGATGAAATCCGCCCGTAATCGTAAGGAACTGGAACAAGAACTGAAAAAGAAAGGTATAGATGTACTTTTCCGGCAGAACGATACAGGCAGGATATACGGTGTAACATTCATCGACCATGAAAGCCGTACCGTCCTGAACGGTTCACGGTTGGGAAAAGACTTTTCCGCCAATGTGTTCAACGACCTGTTTACTGGCTCCCGCACTCTTACTACGGGAAACAGCAAAGCGGAAATGCAGGAACATACGCAAGGGAATAACCCGACCGGGCATCTTTCAGAGGGGACGGGTAAAACCGTTGCCGGACTGTTCGGTTTGTTATCCGGTGGGAATGATACACCGCCCGATAACAGCCAAGTTCCGTCACCCAAGAAGAAAAAGAAGAAGAAACAAAAACGTATTTAGTAATCCTAAAAATTCAATTATGCAGAACGAAGATGATTTAAGAGGACTGGCAAAAGTCATGGACTTTATGCGGGCAATCAGTATTTTATTTGTAGTGATAAACATTTACTGGTTTTGTTACCAGTCGTTCCGGGAGTGGGGTATCAATATCGGGGTAGTCGATAAAATCCTGCTGAACTTCCAGCGTACCGCCGGGCTGTTCTCCAATATCCTGTACACCAAACTTTTTTCGGTGGTGTTCCTTGCGCTTTCCTGTTTGGGTACAAAAGGAGTGAAAGAGGAAAAAATCACATGGAATAAGATTTATGTGTTCCTGACAATCGGTTTTATCCTGTTTTTCCTGAATTGGTGGCTGTTGGTTATGCCGTTGCCACTGGCGGCAAACACGGCATTGTATATCTTTACCATGACAGCCGGGTATCTTTCCCTGTTGGCTGCCGGAGTATGGATTTCCCGCCTGTTGAAAAATAACCTGATGGATGACGTGTTTAATACCGAGAATGAAAGTTTTGCACAGGAAACACGCTTGATAGAAAACGAGTATTCCATCAACCTGCCGACACGGTTCTACTACAAAAAGAAATGGAATGACGGATGGATAAACGTTGTAAACCCGTTCAGGGCAAGTATGGTTTTGGGTACGCCCGGTTCGGGAAAATCGTATGCGATAGTCAATAATTACATAAAACAGCAAATCGAAAAAGGCTTTGCTGTTTATATTTATGACTACAAATTTCCTGACCTTTCGGAGATAGCTTACAATCACTTAATCAGCCATTTAGACGGGTATAAGGTGAAGCCTAAATTCTACATGATTAACTTTGACGACCCACGTAAAAGCCACCGATGCAACCCGATAAATCCGGCGTTTATGACGGACATATCAGACGCATACGAAGCCAGTTATACAATCATGTTAAATTTGAACCGCAGTTGGATAACCAAGCAGGGAGATTTCTTTGTGGAAAGCCCGATTATCCTGCTCGCTTCTATAATATGGTTTTTGAAAATCTATCAGGGTGGCAAGTATTGTACATTTCCGCACGCCATTGAATTTCTGAACAAGAAATATGCCGATACGTTCACAATTTTAACCAGTTATCCCGAACTGGAAAACTACCTTTCACCGTTCATGGACGCATGGGAATCGAATGCGCAAGACCAGTTGCAGGGGCAGCTTGCAAGTGCTAAAATCCCGCTTTCAAGGATGATTTCACCCGCCCTATATTGGGTAATGACAGGTGATGATTTTTCACTGGATATAAACAACCCGAAAGAACCTAAGATATTGGTAGTAGGCAACAATCCCGACCGCCAAAATATCTATTCCTGTGCTTTGGGACTGTATAATTCCCGTATCGTGAAACTGATAAACAAGAAGCACCAACTCAAAAGTTCCGTGATAATTGACGAGTTGCCGACAGTATATCTTCGGGGACTGGATAACCTGATAGCAACGGCACGAAGCAACAAGGTTGCGGTCTGTTTGGGCTTTCAGGATTTCAGCCAGTTACGCCGGGATTATGGGGACAGGGAAAGCAAAGTAATTGAAAATACAGTGGGTAATATCTTTTCCGGTCAGGTGGTTTCTGAAACGGCAAAAACGCTTTCAGACCGTTTCGGAAAGGTACTGCAAAAACGGCAAAGCATGACTATTAACCGGAATGACAAATCAACCTCTATCAGCACGCAGATGGATAGCCTGATACCACCCAGTAAAATATCCAATCTCACACAGGGTATGTTCGTGGGGGCAGTCAGTGACAACTTCGATGAACGCATCGAGCAAAAAATATTCCATGCGGAAATTGTGGTGGATAACGAGAAAGTGAAGCGGGAAACAGCCAGTTACAAGAAACTGCCCCAAATAATAGATTTCAGGGACGGGGACGGGAACGACCGGATGCAGGAAGAAATACAGGCGAATTACAACCGGGTCAAGCAGGAAGTCCAGCAGATTGTCACGGACGAAATGGAACGGATAAAGAACGACCCAACATTAAAGCATTTATTTGAAAATAAATAAAATCAATAGCGTAAGATATATTTATGAAAAAGTTATAGATATATCTTACTCACCTGAATATTCAAATAGTAATTTAATAATGTGGGTTTTTGTATTCGTTATTTTATTTATTATTAATTCTTCAAATTTGGGAGCATGTGACAAATTAATTCCTTCATCAAAAATACTATTTGTCATATTATCTAGCAATATATCTATTGAATGAAGTATGTTATCATATAATTTTGAATCGATAGCAAGAAAAGGATCTATAAATTTTTGTCTTAATTCATTTCCGTATAATAGTAATTTTTCATTTATTTCTCTTTTGGCATCATCACTTAAGTTGGCTACGGTTAGTTTGTTCGTTTCTTTTCTTAAATCTTCAAAAAAAAGATATAGATATTTCATATTATAATCTAAAATTAGAGTTTTTAACAAACTCATTTTTCTGTTCTTCTCACTATTTTTATTATCTTTGTTGTTATTTCTTACAAATATATAAATAACCAAACATACATTAATAAAAGCAATACAAACTGTTGCTATTTTATAAATTGTATCCAAAATAGAAGTATTCTGCAATGGAGAAGATACCTCAATTGTTTGTTTAATAACATGTATAGAATCTGTTAATGCAAATATATTATCCATAATTAATCCAATGCTGTTTTAGGTCTTAGTATTCTATCAATAGCTTCATTTAATTGTTTTTTGTAATCGTAATTACCTTGTGATATAAAATTGAATTTTTTTAAGAAATTATCTTTACCCAATTTCTTAACAACATTAACAAAAAGTTCCTCGAAAAACGATGGGTTAATCGAATAAACGTTATTAGGGATTATAATAGTAACAGAAGAATAATTGCTCTCAATTTTATCAACTCTTGATTTCTCTCGAACAAATTCTCCCCGATCTCTTCCTGTAAAAACTTTAGAGATTGCTCCTGTTTTAGTATCTCTCACTCTAAAATCCTCCAAATTAATTATATTATCTTTACTCAACATAATACTTTCTATTTAATTTGTTTAATATCATCATCATTTAGTAAAATTTTAGCACAAATCATTGTGCCCGGAAAATAATGTTTAGCACTATACACATAATTACTATCCGGTTTGTCTTCTATATTATCAGATTGATTAAATGTCATCACATTAAAAACATCGCCTGAATTATTTTTCTTGGTAACTATTTTATACTTACCATCAAATATAATTCTTGTTTTACCTGACAAGATAGACATTTTCGATATGTTATCAACACTTTGCGACCCTTTAATGTTGAAAAAACTATCGATAAATCTAATTGAGCCATTGCCCCTTTTGTATTTTTGAGTAGACACAGATGTAACACCTTCTTGTAATGCATATAGTGTCCACAATGTTTCTTCTTCAAATTGCCCAGGGAGGAACAAAAATCTTTTTGTATAACTTTCCGATAATTCTTTCATTCTACTAACAATATCTTGGTTTGGACAATCAGGAGATTTAAACTTTTGATAAATTGTTTGTCCAAAATTAAGAATAACAAGCCGGAAAATTCCAAAATGATCTTCATCTTGCTTTTCTTCTTTAAAATAGCCTATAGAAAAACGGTATTGAGTACTTGAATGTTCCTCTGCATTTATTAATATTTCTCCAATCACAGTGCATAAATCATTCAATTTTTCACTGGTTAATTCTTTATTCATCCTTCTCAGGCATTCAATAACATAATCTACCATTTGAGTAGTATCTAGTTCTTTCTGAGCGGCTCTTTTTTCTAAGTCTTTTTCTTTGTTATTATCATGCAAACAAAGTTTATATTTTATTATATCCTTAAAATCTCGTTCTTTCACACTTAATGTAGCTGGAGAACCCACTGAAAATAACAATTTTTGAATATCTTCATTATTAATTTTATCCCCACCAATACTTATAGGGAAAAAATTTCGTTTATTTCTATCTGCCATTTGTGACTTTCTTGCAAAAGTCCAAAACTCTTTTAAAATAATATCTAATAAAACTTGTGTACCTAAATCAACATGCGTACATTTTTCATAATCCAAAACTACGGACATAGAATTTTCTATAAATAATGCAGAAATTATTTTTCTAAAGGTTAGAAAACTATCATTTGCATTATCTAAAATCGAGAATGATTCCGGAATAGGAATAATCCCATGTGAACAGAACTTTTCTTTTCGTATCGCTTTTAAATTGAAAGGACTTTCTTTAGCATGTAACAAATATCTAAGATTGGCTGGCAATCCATTATTTAATAACCTTTCTTTCTTCTGAATATACTCTATTTTTGTTAATGGCTTCAATTTCTTTTCAGATAACAACATAGCTTTTCTTCTAAAACGACGAGGTATACGCACCGTTTGCGAAAATAATGGAGATTGATTTTTTTTTCTCCTTTTTTTTCTTCGCGAACGTTGCCGTCTTTGTCGCTTATTTGATTCTTGTATTCGTATTCTTTGAATAATCCAAGAACGTTGTTTCTTATTCTTTTTTCTTGCCATATCTTATTACAATGCTGCTATATATAATTCCAAACTTTATATAGCATTTTTAGCCATTTCAACGACATATAGTAATTTCTCATGCAAATATAGCCAAAATCTTTTGTATTAAAGAACTTTTCTAATAAATCACAATCATCTATTATGTTAAGGATGAACTTCGAAAGACAAATGAAGCCAAACGAGGACTAATGAAGCCATCCATTTCCAAATCCTTAAATATACTCTATTTCATCCTTACTTTTACTTCCGAAATTTTTATTTACTCACTAAAATTCAAAAAGTTATGGATGTAAACACAGCCAACCAATCCACCACTGACGAACAGATGATGGATATTCTTCTTGTACTGGATAAGGAGAAAAAGACAATCAGCGCAGTGAAAGGCGTAGATGAAAACGGGGAACTCCAAACCGTACCGCCGGAAAACAACAGCGAACTTCTGAAATTCGACCGTCACGGCGATTTCTTTTCCAACTTCTTTTCCAACATGATGAACCAGTTAAAGAACCCAACACATTTTAATTTCTTTAAAATCCCCAAGATTGAACTTCCCAAGATTGCGCCGATAATCAGGGACAACTTCGACCATCCGACCGCCAAGAATGAAGCGGAAATAGAACGTTACCGGGTAACACCCGAAACGCTGAAACAGGAGGTGAGGAACGAACAACCGAACCAAACACAACAGCAACCGCAGCAGGAAGCAACGGCACAAGCACCGCAGCAACCTGACAAAAGCAAGTATGTTATCGACCCTGACAAGGTGGACTGGGAAGCCCTGAAAAACTTCGGGCTTTCCAAAGAACAGCTTGAAAAGGCAAAGGCTTTAGAACCCATGCTAAGGGGGTACAAGTCACCCGGTGCGTTCTCCATCGCAGGAAACTACAATTCCGCCATTATGAAACTGGACGCACGCCTATCTTTCCGGCATGATAAGGACGGGAATGTGGTTTTGGCGATACACGGCATCCGCCAAAAGCCGGAACTTGAACGTCCGTTCTTCGGGCATGAATTTTCCAAAGAGGATAAAGCCAATCTTCTTGAAACGGGCAATATGGGACGGATAGTGAACCTGAAAAACTATATCACGGGAGAAATGATACCTTCTTTCGTCAGCGTGGATAAGGTGACGAACGAACTTGTTTCCATGCGTGCAAGCAGCGTCCAAATACCCGATGAAATAAAGGGTGTCAAACTGAACAAGGAACAAAAGGAAGCCTTACGGGAGGGAAAGGGAGTATTCTTTGAAAACATGATTTCCAACCGTAAAAATTCTTTTTCCGCTACCGTTCAGGTCAATGCCGACAAGAAAAGTCTGGAATTTATCTATCCCAACGCTAAACAGTCACAGGAGCAACGGCAGAAACAGACGGAGCATAGCAATCTTGTCACCAGTGACGGTGTAACCATCCCCAAGAGCATTTCAGGAATAGAACTGACACGCCAGCAACAGCAGGATTTAGTCAATGACAAAACCATCTTTGTTGCTGGGCTGAAAGACAAGAGAGGGGTCGAATACGATGCTTACATTCAGGTGAACCACGACAAGAAGAAACTCGGCTTTTACAGTGACAACCCCAGTTTTGACCGTTCAGCTGTGAAAGAGATTACCCCCGCCAGCAAGAACCGCACACAGGTAGCGGTCAATTCGGAGGGCAAGACCAACGAAGCCACCAAGAAAGTGAAAGAACCTTTGAAAAAGGGTCAGGACAAGCCCACTGAAAAACAGAAAACCAAGCAGGATAAAAAGGAGAAGCTGGAGCAGACGGACAAACCCAAACAAAGCAGGGGACGCAAAAGATGATAACGGTATTAATCCTTATCCCGGTTATCGGTTTCGTCCTGTTTCTCTTTGCTTGTTACAAAACGGACTGGAAAACCATAGACGAGCAGAACCGACAATATTATATAGATGGCTATCACATCTACTATGACCGGAAAATCCTAAAACAAAAAGAAGTGGAACAATTAAAATCAATATTAGAATGATTGCAGTAATCGGAGAAAAACCAAGTGTGGCAAGGGACATTGCCCGCATTTTAGGAGCGAGTGAAAAACGGGATGGCTACCTTTCAGGTAACGGGTATCTCGTTACCTGGGCGTTCGGCCATCTTGTAGGTTTGGCAATGCCGGAAGCCTACGGCATACAGAGTTTCCGCCGGGAAAGTCTGCCTATTATCCCGGATAGTTTTCAACTTACACCCCGGCAAGTGAAAGCAGAAAAAGGGTACAAGGCAGACCCCGGCGCATTGAAGCAACTAAAGGTAATAAAAGACGTATTCGATCAGTCGGATAAGATAATTGTCGCCACCGATGCAGGGAGAGAGGGAGAGCTTATATTTAGGTACATCTACCAGTATATCGGATGCAACAAGCCTTTTGTCCGCTTATGGATAAGCAGCCTTACTGACAAGTCAATCCGTGAGGGACTACAAAACCTGAAAGACGGTAGCCTGTATGATAACCTTTTCCTTTCTGCACAGGCACGCAGCGAAGCGGATTATTTGATAGGGATTAATGGTACACAGGCTTTAAGCGTGGCAGCCGGACAAGGAATATACTCTTTGGGACGGGTACAGTCGCCCACGTTGGCAATGATATGTACCCGCTTTTTGGAGAATAAGAACTTTGTCCCGCAAAAATATTGGCAACTGAAATTACAGTCGGCAAAGGATAATATAGCTTTTACAGCACTATCCGCAGATAAATACGATATGCAGCAAGCCGCCATCGACACGTTGCAAAGGATAAAGGAAGCGAAAACGGTTCAGGTGAAAACCGTAGAGCGTAAGGAAGTGAACCAAGAACCGCCTTTGCTCTATGATTTAACCACGCTGCAAAAAGAAGCGAATACCAAACTGAATTTTTCCGCAGACAAAACCCTATCCATCGCCCAAAAGTTATACGAGGGTAAAATAATCAGCTACCCCCGAACCGGAAGCCGTTATATATCGCAGGATGTGTTCGAGGAAATCCCGGAACGTCTTGTTAATTTGGAACAGTACGCCCGTTTTGCCATATATGCTGCCGGGATGAAAGGCAAAGCCTTAAATTCCCGTCCCGTGAACGATGGCAAGGTAACAGACCACCACGCCTTGATAGTAACGGAAAACCTGCCCGGTAAACTGGAAGCGGACGAACAGGTAATCTATGAACTGATAGCCGGAAGAATGTTAGAAGCCTTTTCTGAAAAATGTGTCAAAGACGTTACCAGTGTAATGCTGGAATGTGCAGGCTCACTTTTCACGGTCAAAGGGGCTATAATCAAGTCCGCCGGATGGCGTGCCGTATTCGGTGAGAAAGAGGACAGGGAAGATAACACCGCTTTACCCGCCATGCAGGACGGAGATAGTTTACAGCTTTCCGGCATTGAACTGTTGGAGAAACAGACCAAGCCCAAGCCGTTACACACGGAAAACAGTTTGCTTTCTTCAATGGAAACAGCGGGTAAGGAACTGGAAAACGCCGACCTGAAAACCAGCATGAAAGATACGGGTATCGGCACGCCCGCAACACGGGCAGCCATTATCGAAACGCTGTTTTCCCGCCAGTACATCATCCGGGAGAAAAAGAACCTTGTCCCGACCGAGAAAGGGCTTGCTGTTTACAACATCATCCGGGACAAGAAAATAGCGGACGTGGAAATGACGGGTATGTGGGAAAACACGCTTGCCAAAATAGAAAGCGGGGAAATGAACCCCGACACATTCCGCAAAGGTATTGAGGTGTACACAAGGCAAATCACGGCTGAACTTTTGGATGTCCGGCTTTCTCTCGCTTCGGGTAATGATTGTACCTGCCCGAAATGCAAGACCGGACGTATTTTATTTTATCCGAAAGTCGCCAAGTGTTCCAATGTGGACTGTTCCGTTACCATCTTCCGCAACAAGAGCGACAAGCAGCTAACGGACAAACAGATTACCGAACTGGTGACGACCGGGAAAACCGGGCTAATTAAAGGCTTTAAAAGCAAGAGCGGTAAAGTCTTTGACGCTTCACTCGCTTTTGACGAACAGTTTAATGTTACTTTCGTGTTTCCTGAAAAGAAAGGAAAACCGAAGAAATAAGCTGGAAATCGTTATATTTGCCACAGAAAGTTTCATTATAGATAGATTTATAATTGAAATTTTTGTGGTTGAAGCACCCGGAGGGACACCGGGTGCTTTTTTAATCATTCTCCTTTATACTGGTAGGTCAGGCAAACGACCTGATTGTCTATCACCCGGTGTCCGGTCAGTTCCCACTTCGACCCGAAAGTCTTTCCTATAAACTTGATACCGTCCCCCAGCATGACCGGAACGATATACAGCGTTATTTCATCCAGTAGGGACGCTTCAATCAGCGAGGTTATAAACTTACCGCCCCCAATAATCTGAATATCGGTTTCCGAACTTGATTTAAGTTTATTGATTGCCCGTAAGGGCATATCGGTAAGAAAGGTTACATTCTCCTTTTCGGTCACATTGGTGTCGTAGTGGGACACTACAAAAGTCTTTTTACTTTTGTGCGGCCATCCGCCCCAATGTTCAAAAATATAAGAATAGGTATTTACTCCGGCAAGCAGTACACTCGATTGTTCATAGACTACTGCAATTTCTTTACTCACGTTTTCAGGCATCCAGTCCAATTCATTATCCTTTGTGGCAATGAAGCCATCGAGAGATACGGCAATACAAGTTTTTAAATGTTTCATAATTGAGTATTTAACAGTTACTTTTTATAAACTGTTCGCCAGTACATCAAAAAAAAGAAGCGTGAACTCACGCTGCTCCAAAGTAGAGGTACTGGCATACCCAAGAATAGAAGCACGCAAGCCCACGCTATACCAAAGTATAGCATAGACATTGCGCAAAAGCCTCTATTCTTTGAAAAGTGCCAGTTTTCTACTTTGAGACGTTCTGCGAACGAATATGTTATATATAAAGACGAAATCACAGATAACTGTTCAATCGCCGTTATTTTCTATGTAACTTTTGCAAAGTTAGCCAAATCCCTGAAAAGTCCGGCATACAATAAAAGAAATCCTGCCTTATCTCACGACAAAACAGGATTGAAAGCTATTAGAAAAGAAAAAATTAATCGGTTTTCTCCCGGATTAATTTATGTACATCCGTTGCCCGGTAATAACATCTACCGTCCAGCATAAGGAAAGGGAGTATTCCCTTTTTACGGTAACGGGTCAGTGTTCGGGGAGCTACTTTCAGAAGCAGGCACAAGTCCTGATTATCCAGCAGTTCTTCCCCGTCCAAACAATTACGTCCTTTTATTACCCTGTCTATCTTCTTGTCCTGCATATCGAACCTATCCATGATACGTTCCATCCATGCGGTAAAAACGTCTTTATCTATATACATAAGGCTGCCTAATTAAATTAAACCAATCATAAAATAACTTTGGTTGGACGGGTCTTTGATGATAATGTCCCGTTCCCGCATGAAGCGGATATAACTTTTTGCGGTGCGTTCTTTCACATCCAAAATTTGTTGTATCTGTTCGCACAAGTCTATATAGGTAATATGTTCCTGTCTGCCGAACACGTCACGGGCAACCCCGACCAGTTCCTTTTCCTTGCGTTTCTCTTTTTCCTCTCGTGGCTTTTCACCCCTGTAAAGGTGCATTCCGGCTGCCCTATCCCACGAAAAGAGCATTAAAGGAACATCCAACGGGCTTCCATCACGAACTTTCAGGGCTTTTACCACAGACATAGCCGGGTCTTCGTCTTTCTCTATCGAAAGGATGGCAGCCGCTTTGCGTTGCAGTTCCGAGCCTAAATGCCCCCGGAGCTTTAAGCCATTGGGTATGAAATGCAGCACACAAATGATGCAGGTCTTATATATTCCCGCCAGTCGGTAAAGTTCATCTATGATTGCCACGCTTTCCGCTTCGTCATTGGCACATCTTACAAGGTCTGCAATGCCATCTATCACTACCAACTGAATACCCCCATATTGGAAATAATACCTGTCCATGCTCTGAACAATGGCGTGAAGTCGTTCTTTACGGGACATACCCGTAAGGCAGAAAGCCTTAAATTCATCCGGCTTGTCTGTCTGTTTTGCCCTCTTTATCAGGTTGGTTACATTCTTGAACAGTTGTACTTCCGATTGTTCCGTATCATAAAGCAGGACGACTTTATGTTTTGTGTTCTCACTTACATTGATACCCAGCGTATCAATCTGAATATCCGCCGGACGGATTGAACCTGCCACCAGTGCAGCCACATAGTTACTTTTCCCTGTTCCCTCTCCGCCAGTGATGCAGCACAAGTTCCCCTGTGTTCCCAGTGGAACGTCACCCGCCGAAATAATTTCCTGCGCTTTTGCCGGAGGATTATTAAAATCAATCTCACACGATTTAAGCATAGTCATTGTTTCATTATAGATTGTATCTAAAAAGTCGATAAATAGTTTGATGAAATTTTCTCGGCTGTTGCCCGCCCGGAAATAATCGGAAATATCCTTTTCTGCTTTTGTCCCCTGCAAAGGGAGAAGCAACCGCTTCACACCGTATTCACAGAGTTGTTTCTCATGCTTTTTTGCGCTTTCCACTCCGGTAGCATCCATATCGTAAAGCAATATGATATGTTTAAACCGGAATGTAAGTTTATAAATGATGTTCGGCGGGACAGTAACCGTTTCGCTATTGAAGCAAATCGCATGGAAACCATGCGCTGCCAGTGACATGACATCTTTTTCCCCGCCCGTAATAAACAGGGTATCGCCTTTACTGGGTAATTGTTCCAGCCCAAAGCAATAGCTTTCGCCAATGTTTCCGCCATATAGAAAGCGGGTCTTGGAAAACGGTCTGTACAGTTTGATGAAACGCTTGTTCTTATACCCGTAAATGGGTTCTTCCTTAGTGGAAGAATAAGAAAACGGATTGCCATCCGCATTTTCACTTTGGAACTGAACCACTGAACAGACTTTATACTGTTCCAGTATTTCAGGGGTAATGCCGTATTGTTGCCAGTATTCCAGTTCGGAAGCGGTAAGTTTCCTTTCCTTAAATGTGTACGGTTTGCCAGTACGTTCTACCGGAGCAGGTACAGGCTTTTCCGGTTCTTTGAATGTTTTAGGTACAGGTATGGGATTTCCCTCTGAAAGTCCCAGTGACAAATCCCGGTCTATAATCCGTAATATTTCTATAAAACTGCTTGAATTGTTACAATCCATCCCTTTGAGCATACCCACAAAAAAGAAGCAGTCACCGGAATAATCGTCATTTCCGAAGTCTTTCAGCTTATAACTATTGCTACGGCGGTCAAAATAAATGTTACAGGACGCTTTGCTGTCCTCATACAACGGATTAAGGAAATTACGACCGACCCGCCACGTGCCGGGAATATAATATTTAAATACGTTCAGACCGTTATTTGTCCTCTCTAATATTTCGTCTTTCCTTAACATATAGCTTGTGGTTGGTTATCAGGTTACGCATACATTCGTCATTGCTTTTGATTAAACGGCTTTCCAACAACCGTTTGATTTCTCCGATTTTATAGAAATTGCGTCCCCTGATGGTAGAGTAGGCGATTTCTCCTTTGGAACGAAGCCGTTGCAAAGTGCGGTCGCTGATTTTCAGAAAAGTACATACTTCGTAACTATCCACCCAAATATCATCCTCATTCTCTTTGCAGTCGTCCTGACGGGAAAATACATAATTGGCAATCACGTTGATTTTTGCCATTAATTCCTTAAAGGCTTTTGTTTCTACTGTTATTACATCCATAATTATACTATAATTGTTTGGATGCAAAGGTGCGGGCTTTCAAAAACTTAACTTGCCAAGTTCAAACCAAGTTGGTAGATTTATTTTTTGAAGTAGAATATAGGATAATAGGGATAAAAACAGTGTTTTGGATAGAAGTATATCTTAAAAAATAAGGTATAAAAAAACAACCAAGTTGGTATAAACTTGGTTGTTTTTTTAGTTTGGATATTTATTAGATGTTATCGTCTTCATCCATCTTGCGGAGCAACTTTTGTATAAGATTATTCAGAAATGGCGTTCTGTCCCTTTTCCTTTCCCGCATAGCAAGATAAGTTCTATAATAATCCCCTAAGTCTATTTTAAAAGATGCTTCGATATAGGTCATTATCTCCTTGATGTCTGCATTGCCATTATTCAAAACACCCGCTGCATATATTGAATAGCCTAATTCGATAGCCGCAACTTTGGGAGCAGTCCATCGAAAAGGATTATCCGGTAGTGAAGCCCGGCTATATTCCATTACTTCTTGCTTTTCGATATTTTGCAATCGCTGTTGGAGATAAATTTCCAACATATCATAAGCTAACATTTTAGCGACCCTATGGTCACAACAAGTTGAAAACAGAGGGTCTTTATCAAACATACCACAATTATGACATAGTTTGTAATTCTCATGTCCTCTAAGGAAGTAATATTTGTCTAAGTGTGTAGCTTTAGAGCGATAATATTGGTAGAAGTCAAGATTAGCATTACAAAATTCAGTTATAGCTGTTTGCTTTTTCTTATAATACTCCTTAAGAACCTCTTTGCTACCATTCGGTTTTCTTAATTCAAGTAAATATATATCATTGAAATATATTAGTTTACTTAATATGAATGGTTTAGTGTTTTTGAAAAATGATATTTCTTCATTCGCATCCTGAAAAGTGTATTGATGGATAAACTCTCTTAGTCCTTCAAATAAAGGTCTGATGAAATTAATCATATATAGAGCCTTATCTGAAGATACATCACTATCTATACAGGATGTTTCCATCTCTATATTGATTTTAAATATTATTTCATCTGATATTTGTTTTATTCTTATGTTCAAATATAGAATTTACCAATGTGTATTATCATTTATCATAAAGTTTCTTTTGAATATTATTCAAAAGTGAGCGAATGATTATACCATGAAAAAACTGTATCACAAAGAAATACAGCTTCCCGAGTGTGTTATTAAATTTTACAACGGTTGTAATACATAACTCCTGTTTATTATCGTGAAACTCTCCGCACCACATTGAAACATGAAAATTTAGATGCTTGTCGGGCATTCCCCAAATTATTTCGTTCGCATTCTTTTCACACACAGAATCGGAAAAACGACTCTTAGTGTCTAAACCTAAAGGTTTGACAAGCGCATTCCTCAATTTCAACAACCCATTTATCCAACAAGGAAATTGATTGAATGTCATATCAAAGAAAGCATCAGGCGTAATGTTTTCTTTTACTACAACCTCTTTAGAGAAAGAGTCCAAATAGTCAGCAGGGAGGTAATTATTAATTAAACTGCCATTATGTATTTTAGCCTTGTTCATATTATCTATATTTTAGATTTAACACCGATATAAATGTGAGCGATACCATTTGATAATGATATAGATGTACAACTATCAAAACCATTATTTTGTAATAATTTGGTAAATTCATGCTCTTGTTCAAACTCTACGATTGATTCGGGAAGATATTTATACGCCTTATCGTCATTTGATATTACCTGACCAATTAAGGGTAGAATATGTTTCGAGTAAAAGCGATACAATATATTAAATACTTTATGTTTAGGCGTTGAAAATTCCATAACAAATAGACTTCCATCCTCTTTCAAAATCCGGTGGCATTCCGATAGCCCTTTATCTATATTTTCAAAATTCCTTATCCCAAATGAAATTGTTACTACATCAAAAGTATTACTGGAAAGCGACAGATTTTCAGCGTCTTCACATAAAAACCTTATGTTGGGCTTAATACTCAAACGCTCAATTTTCTGCTGTGCAACTTTCAGCATTTCTTCCGACAAGTCAATTCCAACTATTTGCGAGGTTGGTATGTTTGTTGCCATGCTTATTGCTACATCACCTGTTCCAGTAGCTATATCAACAATGTTAGTCGGTTTTCTTTCGGAAACAAGTTTCACTAATTGTTTCCTCCAAAACCTATCTATATTAAACGATAGAATGTGACATATTCTATCGTAGCAAGGAGCAATGTTATTGAACATCCTACATACCTGAATCTTTTTTGGTTCCTCTTTGTTATATGGTTTCATTTGACTTCGTTATTTGAAGTTTTTGGCAATAGAACATATAAAGCTGTTCCAAATCCTTTTTATTCATATCAGGATACAACTGTTGCATTCCAACGAAGATTGCATATTCCAAAACAGAAGTATTTTTAGCTTCTTCTTCCGACATACCTAACAGTACTCTTAGTTTAGTGGAATAGTCAATCCGTAAATCATCAACTTGTTGAATATACTTTTTCACAATTGGATTAGAAAAGCTCCAAGCCCGTATCACTTGTTCACTTTTGTGTGACCTATTGATTACCGCATTGCCAATAAATTCTATTCGTTCTTTTACAGATGGTAATTTATCTGCATCTTCAATTATTTGAATAGTGTTTCGACTTAACCAGTATTTCATCAGCGCATTAATATACCCATCAATATTCTTGAAGTGATGATAAAATGCACCTTTGGTAATTTGCAGTAATCCGCATAGGTTATCTATCGTGATTCTTGCAAATCCCTCTTTCCCCAAAACATCAAGACCGACTATAAACCATTGATTTTTATCTACTTTCTTCATACTTCATAACCATACCATGTAGTATGGTTTGCAAAAATAACTACTTTCATTGAATTTACAATAGTTTTTCTCACTTTCTTAAAATCACCTGCCATCTTTTTTTGCCTATGTCTGTAAAAACAAGAAGCCCACCATGCTATGAATTTCGTAAGATAACCTGCATATAAATGAATTTCATCCGTATAATTCACCTTACCATCTTTAGAAGACTGAATCTTAGTTATGTGATTCCAAACCGGAGCGAATCTGTTATATTCCCTCGACTGTATTTTATGGTTCTGCTTGTCTATGGTTTTCCAGTCCGTTTTGTAACAGGCAAAGAGAAACAGGACGAAACCGATTTTAGGTGCAAGGTGCAAGCATATATATGTATATATAGCTTGCACCTTGCACCTAAGTTGAAATATTAATAATCAAATACTTGCATAATTCAAAACGTATGCGTACTTTTGAACTCAAGATAAATGGAGACAGACATCTGCCAAAAGCAGACAGAAACCTATAAAAAAGTTAGTATTCAAATCGTACCCCCTCAAAAGGGTAAGGATAGATAAAATATTGATATTTAGGACTGTGAACCGGATGGGTTAAAGACCCAGGCGGATCACATAGGAACAAAGCCAAACGGCGACAAAAAAGAGACAAGTCCTACAATATCAACGTATTGTAGGACTTTTTTTATGTTTCCGTCTTGCCTGAAAGACAAAAAAGGGGCACGAAAAGACACACTTTAGTATCCAAATCGTACCCCCTTCCCCAAAAAACGATTAGGGGGTACGATTGTCGGAAAATGGCTTACTTTTGACGTGATTTGTCTATACTCTATTTATCTCATTTACAGTGATTAAAATTAGTTTTGCATCCCCCAAAAGTGAGATTATGAAAAATAAGGGCTCTTCTTCAATTTTTAGTTCTGCTTTCATTATTTCCTTTAGTTTATTTTTTTGTTGTTACATCATAGATTGCAAATAATAACAGGTGAAATAAAAAAGGAATCATCCACAACAGCCATATGGGAATCGCATCCTTCCATATACTTTGTCGGTAGTGATGCTTGATGGCCATCGCCCTGTCTTTTTTGTATCTCAACAAGCACCACAAATTGGGCGGAAGTGTTATTGCAACAAATATTGGAAAAAGAAAAATTACGATCTCCACTATCGGATGAAGATTTTCTATTAAATTCACTTTTTCCAAGATATCCCCCTAGATATCGGTATAGTGAGGAGTACAAAAAGGTAGGAGCGGCAAGAAAACAAAACCTATCCAATACAATGTTATTAACTGATTTCCAGAACTTCTTATATATCTCTTATTATATTGCTCTCCCTGATAATAAAGGTAGTCGATAAAGTTGTACCTGTATTTTTGTGTTTGCTGGATTATCCGGTTACGTTCAAAATAATTATCTTTTTTTATGCCTTTCTTCATTTATACAAAACTCCTGATATTTTGATAAGGAACAACATTCACTACCAGCAGGCTACATTAGTTACCATTCGATTTTTGTCCACGGGCTTTTCTCACTTTTCAGTAAATCCTCTGCCATATACATCATGCCTGAATTGGATGCGCTTTTACCTCCCCATAGGGCACGCCCGATGACGTAGCTCATAGCAAAGTCATGCCATGAGGAAAAACGGCTGTGCACCATTTCGTAAGCATGATTTATGTAATGCCACGCTTCGTCTTCAGAGATATACTTCATGTCATAGCAAGCACGTGCCATGAAGTTAAGACGTCCGGCATCCCAACCCGTTACACCGTAGCGCAGTAGGTCTTCCCGACAAGTGATAGTACCACACTCCAGCAATTCATCGTAGCAATCTTCGAGATTGTGCAATTGTTCCACGGCTTTGTCATAATCCTCCTGACTATCCATGTGTTGCTGGAAAATCCGGTCTTTCGCCTCCTCGTCATCCAACAGAAAAGCTTGATAAACGTGGGGGAAGTAATAAGCAAATCCCTTTTTTCCGAGGTATTCCAAAGTCTGCTTGGCATCTTGGGCATTACAGATGCCCCACCAATCGGCAAGAATGGTGGGAAGCTTATCCTTGATGTCCAGTGTCAGGGAGTTAAGATAGGCTCCCTGCTGCAAGGCATAAAGTGAACCTACGGACAGTTTCTTGTACTCCGCTTCCGTCAAGTGAGAACGGGGATTGATGCGTATGCCCTGAAAAAGGGGAATAAACTTGCGTACGGCAGGCCATACGTGACGATAAAGATAGTAAACGATGATGATTGGAGTTACTATCCCAAGCATCCAATTAAAGTCAGTCATAAATATTTTTATTGGTGGTTTGTTATTACCGTAAGAAATTTTTGCGGATGTTATTTAATACACATGCCTATTAATTTTTAGGGCTGTTTTTCACTCCTCCTCTTCTTTCTTTTTCGACAGCCCCAAAAGATTGAATATAAAATCTTTCAGATAACTCACCACACCGATAACCACTAATGCGGCAATACCGTAGAAAAGGATGCTACCACCCCATTGATCCCAAAATGTAGGCTTGGGGATAAGAGTGTCCAATTCTTCTACGTTCAAGTCCCTACAAATAGCTTCTGCATATTCGTCCGAAATGTCGTAATAAGTATCAGGCTTGGACTCAGAGAATAGTACAAGGGTACGTTTGCCATCTTCTTCGATATAGCCTAAGTCTAAATGACTGCCCTCATCTGTTTTATAATAGGAACTGTCCGGAAGAGTGACTACTTTCGGGATGCTGTTGTCCACAGGGATTGTAAACCTCACACGTCGTGCTTCAACACTGCTTGCAAAAAAACAGGTAATTACCGTTAAAATAAACAAGAACTTTTTCATAATCATTCAAAATATAAAAAATTAGTAGTTGGCTTTTAGGTATTAGTCTGCCAAGACATTACATCATTAATTTGATGACGCTCCAAAGATATGAAACATTTTTTATAAAGTAAACGACCGTTTTCTTTTTAACTTTTTTTGCACTAGCTGTACGGATATAAAGAGGCCCGTGCAGCTACAAACAATAATCCCCCGTTAGACGTTATCCCACTTCATTATAAACTTATCTTATTCCTTTTAATTCTTCTTTCATTCTTCCTTTCAGATGAAAATAAGCCAGCACGCCAAGAGCGTTGAATAATGCGGTTTCATCTTGATTATGCCCTAACGCATTATAGAATTTTGCAACATTCCGATAAGCCAGAATTAGAAAGATTAAATAAACAACAGCCAAAATCCCTCCACTAAATACAAGCGTACAAATGCCTATCAATGAATTTCTATTGTATGCTTTATACTGTTTTTCAGCTTCATCATAATCATAGTTTGTTAAATAACCAAATTGTTGCAAATCTTCTCTGCTCCATCCTCTCTCTCCCAATAAGTTGATCGCATAATCACGAAGCTCATCATCATAACCATAGCGCTTATAATTTTTCACTACATCTATCAACTTGTCATTATCAAATTTATTAAGAATATCAATATCTCCCATACAATTTCGTTTTATTGTTTATAATGGCTAGAAAGGAGCATCGTCAGATGCTATCTTTCGTTGTTACTAACTTATTTATAAATCTCAATCCAGTGAATAAACACCCAATCCCAATAAGCGGATAGATCATACCGCATAAGACTGCAAGCATATTCAATCCTCGTTCATCTCCTGTGAAGCCGTCCAAACTGACTGCTTGCAATAACAGATTGGTTATTTGCCAATCCAATAGATGTTGGTCTAAACAGATAAAGACAAGCCACAAAAGAATAGAGCAACATTCCAAACCAAACAATAACATTATAGCTTTGGGCTGACGGAAATATAGCTTATAGACCTTGTAGATTACCAGCGTATCTATAACCATAAGCATACCTAAAAAACTATCTTCCATAATACCATATATTCCGAATAGTCGCTCGAAACCTAAGCCACCAAAAAGAATGTTATCACTATCAGTAAAAGGCTGACAGCAGTCAATGATAGTATAGACTGGACTGTTTTATTCATCGCACGATTGTTAGTAATGGTTCAGCAGGGAACGGCTTGCCGTTATCTTGCGTTATTAGTGATATTGTTACCTATATTCAATTTCCATATTATTATCTTTGTTATGCTCGCTGTTAGCAAGCATTGTCCAAAAGTAAAAATTCCCACAAAATAGAAAGACATAATGAAAATGCTAAAAAGATAGCTTAATACTTCCCACAGAGTTATAGCTTCTGTACTTATCACATGAACCCCACAACAAGATAAAAAGATAATTGGAATACTGCAACCAATAGTTAAGCCTGCATGAAACAAAAATGCAGTAAGCAAGCCACACAATAAATACTTTACATAAGAAAAAGGGTGTACCCAATGCCATGCAAACCAGCTTGCAAACAGCGCCGAACAGCTCACACATATATAAGAGCCTACAACTCCCAAAAGATGCTTATAAGTATCGATTGGAAATGCTATACTCATAAACACCCATGCAGTCAGCATTGTTAAACTTACATATATAATTTTTGCTATATCCATATATCATACAATTATCACTAATGGTTAGAAAGGATCATCGTTTAGGTGGTAACTTTCGTTGTTATTGATGAATTTTATTTCATTCTTATTTCTTTCAAGTTTATAAACGTCAATTTCTCCACCAATATATTTGATATCGTCTTTATCTCTCACGGTAACAGGCTTTAATATTTCCTCTTGTGTTTCAACATATACAATACGGGGGAACGTTAAATTGCCACTAATGAATAATCGTGTGTCTATGTTATCTTTTACATAGCGATAAGATATAGACAAATAATCTGTTTGCTGATTACCGGAAACAAATATTATTTCTTTCTTCAACTCTCCGTTTGCACAACTAACAGCTTTCATTACCACTAAAGGATATGCCGCCGCTATTTGGCTTGTTCCTGAAAGCAGGTAATATCTTTTATTCAATGCCTGAATGGAATAAATTGTATCATAACATATTCCCATATCATTATCCTCGTTTATATCGAAGAAATACAAGTGTTCTTTATCCTTATATTGAATATAAGAAGCAAACAATGGCATCGAACCACCGAAATAAGTGTTTCGGGAAAATACCCTCATATCCTCGTCTACTGATACTGCCATAGTAAATTGCCGTTCTTTTTTCCTCAATTCTATAAAATCGTATTTCATTTCTTTATCGACTGCACAAAGTTCTTCCAGCAGGATAGAGAATCTATGTTGTAAAGAATCGCAGTAATTATCATCTGTATAGGGATAATTTTGCCGTAGTATAGATAGTGTATCTTGAATAAAACAAAGCTGTTTTTCCAAAGCAAACAAGTTATTGTCGCTTTGTGCCATTGTCGTTTTCATTGCCCAAAAACAAAAGACGATACAAAATATATATTTAATCTCCATTATTTTCATTTGCTATTATCAGTAATGACTAAGCGGGGAAGGTTGTTAAGCGTTATCACGCTTTGTTAGTCACATTATTATTCTTACTCATAAATTCATAACAGTCATCTAACGAATGCCGAGATAAAGCATTTTCTACCCATTTCTCATAGCTATCGGGCAGTTTTTCACATTCAGGATGTATAAGCCAATACGTTTCACCATATAGAGCAAGCATTGCCCAGTGATAAATGTTTTCGTGAGAAAAGAAAACAATATCATCAGTAGTGCTTATTGGCTGTTGGAGAGGATGAAAGTTTCTAACCAGTTGTTGTGCATTCTCTATGGTAGTATTTCCATATATAGACATGCACTCTTTCAAGAGTTCGCAAAACACTTTGAAATGAAAGATGATTTTAACATCTTCATCCTCTGCTACTATAATGTCTTTATCCATGCTGTTATCATTTATAAGTTATTCCAAGTTGTGACTAATGTATTCAATAACCATACCTTATGGTGTAGTTCCTAATCTCTAATATCCACACCTCACGAATCATCCAGTGTATCAAGTGGATTGGGTATGCTCGATTTATGGGCACTCGTTACATGAAGATATATATTTGTTGTCTTAATGTCATTGTATCCCAACAACTCCTATATAGTTCTTAGATCAGTACCTTGCTCCAACAAATGGGTAGCGAAAGAGTGACGGAGCATGTGTACATGTACCCGATGTTTGATACCTGCACGTTCGGCAGCCTCTTTTCAGTACTTTCACCAATGCGCTCGCCGAATATTGCTCACCGGGACTATCCCCCTCAAACAGCCATTTCTTCGGACGGTACTCTTTGTATATGTTCGTAGCTCATTCAATACTTTTTCTGATAACAACGAATAACGGCACTTTTTCCTTTTACCCATTATGCGTACTAACATCCGTTCGCTGATGATGTCTTTCGGGATAAGGTTCAGTAGTTCGCTTCTTCTTAGTCCGACAGAATATATCAGCGAAATCATGCAATGATGTTTCAAGTTAGGCAAACAGGAGAGGATACGACTTATCTCATTACGGCTAAACACTTCGGGCAGTGTCTTGTACTCTTTGGTACCTGTGATTCCGCCGTAATATTGCCGCTTGCCACCTTCCACTTTCTCGTAGTAGAACTTGATAGCGTTAATGCGCATATTCTGTTGCGATACGGAGATTTTCTTCTCGTTCACCCAATAAAGTATATAGTGATTGATATCCGCCACTTTCAGACGGTCGATGTTACGCCCTTTGTGATACTCCATGAAATCACTGAAATAAATCCTGTAAGTCTTGATTGTCGAGGGACTGTAACGCTTCTGTTCCAGTAATTCCAAATAGCCTTTCGGCAGCACGTATTCACGTTGGGGTTTAGGATGACGAACATATACCCGGCTGTAATCAATATAAGCGTGGGGAGAGTAACGGGTGTAGAACTCCGGAAGCTGGAAAGTGGATGCTTGTATGTATGCACTTCCGTTCCCGATTGTTTTAATTCCTTTGTCTTGCGAAAGTAGCAAGGCAATAGTCTGATTATCGGCATATTCTATCCGTATATAATCCTGACCGTCTATATTTTGTTTTGTCAGTACGATACTTCCCCGTTGTTTGCTTGCATCCATGTAGGGCTTGTTTTATAACATTACAACTCTCATTAGTTAAATGATATTGCCAAAGTTATAAAACTATTCCAAATAAAGTAAACGATCGTTTTCTTTTTTATCTTTTTTTTGCACGGACAATCAGGTCAGCAAGCAATCAGCGTTAAATGGGGACTGTTTAACGCTTTAATAAGGAGTAAACGGCATGTAGATGTTTGGCAAGCCTCTGGGTGTTCAATCCGCCCATAAATGCCATTTCAAACGAAAGTCCCATGTAAACCTGCCGGAACATGACTACCGCATCCTCTACATCCACATCCTCTCTTAGTTCTCCGGTAGCTATGGCACGTTGTATAGCGGCACGCCAGTAAGCATAATCAACCTCTACAAGATTACGGAGTTTTTCTTTTGCATCAGGATCGTATTGGAGCAGTTGAAACAGAAAATGAAAATATTGGGCGTGATATGTGAACTTTCCTTGTGCCACCTTTTCCCGCTCTGCACCTATCAGGTCGCCCAGCATATCCATTGTCCGTTGTACGCCACGCACATATTCGTCTATAAATTCGGCAAATGTACCGTTTGTTTCAGTGAATTTGTTTCGTGGATTTTGCGTGCTGAACCAAAATTTATCCACTACGGCAATAAATAGTTCCTGTTTGTTCTTGTAGTATTTGAATATTCCGGCTTTCGACATTCCAAGCATCTTTCCAAGTTCCGCAAAGCTGGCTTTTTCATAGTTCACGGACATAAACAGCTTGAACGCGGCTATCAGTAATTCATCACGGGTAATTTTCATTTTACAGCAGTCTTTTATATTTTCCAATCCCGAAAATACTATTTTATTCCCATACAAACCATATTAAAGGCAATAGATTAACAAAAATAAATTTGCGAACTCTGTTGGCAAATCGAAGCAAGGTCATTTTGGGACAAGTCATTTTTAGGTGCAAGGTGCAAGCATATATATAAATATATGCTTGCACCTAAGTTGAAATATTAATAATCAAATACTTGCATAATTCAAAACGAATGCGTACTTTTGAATCCAAGATAATGGAGACAGACATCTGCCAAAAGCAGACAGAAACCTATAAAAAAGTTAGTATTCAAATCGTACCCCCTCAAAAGGGTAAGGATAGATAAAATATTGATATTTAGGACTGTGAACCGGGTGGGTTAAAGACCCAGGCGGATCACATAAGAACAAAGCCAAAACGGCGAAAAAAAGGAGAAAAGTCCTACAATACGTTAATATTGTAGGACTTTTTTTATGTTTCAGTCTTGCCTGAAAGACAAAATTCCGATCCTCGGATAGAAGAATAGGTTAATAATATGGTTCTCTATTGGCATACATTAAAACCAGTTTGAATAATATTTCAATAGACTCTTGACTCCAATCGTTAGTAACATCTAATCCAACCAAACTCTTTGCTTTTTCTTCGGCTAGATCATTATACAAAAGCGACTTCATCAAATCAAGATTCTCACTAAGTACTTCTTTTATCCAATGAAGTAATTCTGTATAGAATGTCCTTGTACCATCTTCTGTAGAATAATTACCCACAGAGTTTTCTTTGGATTGGACAACCATGTAAATCATTGGCTCATCGGAAGAATTCCTCATGCCCCTCGATGGAGCAGGAGAGACACATACAACCGAACCCTCACGAACCGGGAAACAATCATCATCAATTTGAAAATCATATAAACTATTAGTGAGAAGATTTGCACATTATCAATGCGAAATGATAGTATATTCAATAGCAATATGATTCCTTGATTCATTGCATTCTTATTACCAGCCAATTCATGCTGAATAGCAAGGTGACAAGAAAATAGGTTTAATATAACTTGTTTATGTTTGAACCAACAGTTATTTTTGCCCTATCGAAGGTATGGCAGCTTTATAACAAGTTATATCTGAGATAAATGAAACGCTAATATAAGATAATACAATGCCATATATTACTATTGAAGGGGGTTCACTCACCCGTGAACAAAAAAGTGAATTAATCCGAAAAGTGACAGAAGTAGCTTCGGAAGTCATGCAAATTCCTATGGAATTCTTTTTATGTACGGTCAAAGAATTACCAGATGAAAATATAGGAATAGGAGGTCGGACCATTGACTTGATTAAATAAAACTATTTGCACGATAAAAAGAAATAAGATGAATTACATGCAGATACTCTCTTGCTGGCACAAATTAGAACATTTTTCTCCAGCTATTCTACCCAAAGATAAAAGTCTTAAACCACTGAAAGAACTTCCTTGGATGCGTCCATTAGAAGCTAAAGATCCGAAAAAGACAATTCAGTATACTATCTATTTAGGGGTGTTTTCCCAGATATCTGTTTCGGATTTTGTGAAAGATTTCTTCAAAGATGAACGTAATAATCCGAACGTAACGGATGCCAAAGTATGCTATGCTTCTCTTAAATTGGATAATCTGGGAGTATATATACAAAACACATTCGGATTTTCTACTATGCCGTGGGCCTTAAGACAGTTGGAGGCGGGCAAAGTGAACACCAATTCTTGGTCGGAAGATTTTGATAAATTGAGAAAGAACCTGTTAGAGCGATTGGGCGAGAATAGGAAGGAACTTGCGGAAGATTACTCAAGTTATTTGTCGGAGACCCAAACGTTAGAAAATCTTCAACAGATACAAGCTCTAATCATACAAGACTTAAAGTGGAGCACTTCGCCGGAAACTGAAATATATGTTCGAATAGAAGAAGTATACAAAAAAAACAATACTTCAGATAAGGAAGAAGCGAATGCAGACCTATTAAACAGTTTCTACATCGACGATTTGGAGCGAATAATTACTTCATCCGTAAAAGGAAGTTACAATACCGCTTTCCGTAATTATTTGAGTGCCTGTTTGAATAAAGACTTTGTTCATTTCGATTTGTCACTTCAACCAGAGATCTTGAAAGAATGTTTAGTCCCGGAGAATTATCCGGATGGTTGCTGGCCATCTCCCCATACGGCGAGTTTGATGCAGCAATTTGCCGTGAATACGGTCAGTAAAGAATTATCAGGGGAAAAGCAGGAGGGCATATTCTCGGTAAATGGACCTCCTGGAACAGGAAAGACTACTTTATTAAGAGATATCATCGCAGCTATTCTGGTGAAACGTGCCAAAAAGATGGTTAACTTTACTGAACCGGCAAAAGCGTTCCGTAAAATAGGTGAAGTGCAAGTGAGTGAGAAGTACACGCCATCCATTTATGAACCGGATTCATCAATTTGTGACGGAGGTATAATTGTCGCTTCCTCCAATAACGGTGCTGTTGAAAATATTTCGAAAGAACTTCCTTTAAAAAAAGAGGCAAGAGGCTATTCGGATCAGGTTGGCTATTTTCGGCAAGTGAGTGAGGAATGCGTGGGCGAAGAAAGTTGGGGACTAATTGCCGCTGTGATGGGCAATAAAGAAAATCAACGAAAATTGATATACAGCATTTGGGATGGGGACTCGGAGGAGGAAAGTTATACTTTAAAACAGCAACTGAAGGACTATAAACCAACAGAAGAAGAATGGTTGAATATTGTCGTATCTTTTAAAAATAAACTTGAAGAGGTGGAGATTGAGAAATCTCGTCTAACCGGTTTTATGAAAGATGCGGAAAGCATAGAAAAACTTCGTATCCAGCTTGAGGATGCTGAAAGCCATTTATCTCATGTCGACAAGGAACTAGAGGGACTGCTTGAGGAAAAAAATTTATTGTCTACTGAGATAAAAAGAGGTAAACAACAAAAAGAAGATGCTATGACGGAATTGAAACTGTTACAATCTACCCGCCCCGGCTTCTTTATCCATTGGTTTAATAAAACGGTACGAACTCAATATAAAAAGGCCTTAACTGCTACTCTCACGAAATATAATCAATTATCCGAAGAAATAACCAAGCAGAAAACCTCGTTGCAAGCACTTGACTTACGTGTAGAAAAACAAAGAAAAATACAAGAACAAAGCCAAAAGGACTACGACAGGATAAATAGCGACTATGCTCGATTGTCGGAATTGACCGAAGCCGCCCGTCAGGAATTGAAAGGAGCCTATGCCGATGCTTCATTTTGGAAACAGATTGAATCAAAGGAGGTACAGGAAATCTCTCCTTGGTATTCGAAAAGACTTAAACAATTACAATCTGAATTGTTCATTGAAGCAATGAAAGTGAACGAGTTGTTTATACTACGAGCCAATGCCACATCGAGCCGCATAAAAACAACGCTGGATGTTTTCTTTAATTTTCTTAAAACGGGAGGAAACCTTACGGAAAGAGAAATACAGGCAATATGGAATACATTTTGGCTGATAGTCCCTGTCGTTTCTTCTACATTTGCGTCTATTCAACGCATGTTTAGCCAAATGAAAACAGGAACAATCCCCTGGCTATTTGTAGACGAGGCAGGGCAGGCAGTTCCACAAGCGGCGGCAGGAGCTATCTGGCGTTCCAAACGGGCTGTTATCGTAGGAGATCCTTTTCAAATAGAGCCCGTAGTTACGATTCCTGAGCAGATTGTCAATAATATCAGTCATCATTTCGGATTGGATAAAACACAGATACAGACTTCTCTTTCCGTTCAGTCTATGGCCGATCGTGCCAATCCGTATGGTTGGATAACAAATGATACTTGGACCGGATCTCCGCTACGGGTGCATCGTCGTTGTGTTGACCCGATGTTTTCCATAGCAAATGAGATCGCGTATAATGGCATGATGTATAACTCCACTTTGGCTGAAAGTTCTCAACTATTTATGCGGAATGGATTTTTGCAAGTAGAGGGGAAAGTGAGCGGACGACATTACGTACCAGAGCAAGGTATCTTAATCAGACAAATGATTATTGATGAGATACACCACTTACAGGACTTGCCCGATTTGTTCGTGATCTCTCCATTTTCAGAAATACCACCTATCTTGAAAAAAGAATTGCGTCAGCCTATTAAGCAAGCACTGGCTACCTATAAATCAATAGAAGACAACGAACTAAAAAAGTGGTTGGATGCCCATATCGGAACAGTCCATACGTTTCAAGGTAAGCAGGCAGCAGGTGTAATTTTATGTCTGGGGTTGGATGAGAAGTCAAAAGGGGCTGCTTCCTGGGCTTCATCCAAACCTAACTTATTAAATGTGGCTTTAACACGCGCTAAACAACGATTTGTTGCTGTGGGAGATGGAGATATTTGGTTGCGACAACCCTATTTTAGCAAATTGAAAGCATTAAATTGAAAGTTTTACGGCATTAAAACTACCTATTTTTTCTAGGATTTTCACCATACTACTTTTTTACCATCGTGAAAGTTTACCATGGTAAACTTTCACGAGATTTAAGTAATAGATCTATGTACTTACTCAAAATATTGTCAAGGCAATTTTGTGGAATTAAAGTCCAGGAGGGTATCCGAAACATTTCGGATACTCTCCTATTATTTGTATGACAATATGCCGTTTTATCAGATAAGTCCGTATTTTTTGCCTATTTCATGGAAGGCGTTTATCAACCTGTCACAGTCTTCAAACGTATGTGACGACATCACGCCAATTCTAATTCGGCACATATTAGGAGGTACAACCGGAGGAAATATGGCATTGGTAAATATATCCCTGTCATAAAGTTCCTTTGTTATCTGAGTCAATATGTATTCATCTCCCACAATCACAGGTATAATAGGAGTCATCGAATTTAATGTATTGAAGCCCAATGCTTTCAATCCATTTCTTACATATTCGGCATTCCGCTTCAGTGCATTCTGAATGTCCGTATTACGCATCTCTTTGATTACTTCAAGGGATGCTGCACAAATACTCTGGGGTAAAGAGGTAGAATACATGTTGCTACGGGCATAAACCCTCAGGTAATCAATAATGTTTTGTTTGGCAGTTATAAAACCTCCTATCGATCCTATTGCTTTACTGAGCGTTCCTGTAACGATTATATTTTCGCGCTCTTTTATATCATAATAGCTTAGCGTTCCGGCTCCGTCTCCTCCAATCACTCCCGTCGCATGGGCATCGTCTATTAAAAGCAATGCATTATATTTCTTCGTAATCTCTAAGATAGCCGGAATATCGGCAATATCCCCATCCATACTAAATACTCCGTCAGTCACCACCATCATACCATCCTTGTATTGCCCGGCATTTTCTTTTAATATTTTTTCAAGTGCTTTAGGATCATTATGCTTGTATCTTACCATTTTGGCACCGGACATTAGAGCCCCGTCAATTAAACTGGCGTGGTTGAGCCTGTCATATACCAGCAAGTTGTTAGGGCGTATCAATCCTACTATCACACCTATATTGGCAGTGAAGCCAGAAGAGAATAATATAGTGTCATCAAAACCGGTCAGCTTGGCTATCTCTTTTTCCAATTCATTTTGGAATATTGTCGTTCCGCTCAATAGTGGAACCCCGCCACTTCCTACTCCATAGTCAGTTATTACACGAACCGCCTTTTCCACTACTGATGGTATGCCGGTAGCATCCAAATAACTATTGGAACCGAACATCAGCATTTTCTTTACTTCATTAGTTTTTCTATCAACAACCTCGACTTCCCTACCGCAACCGGAAACCATTGGGGATTTGACGTAGATGTGTAGCGAGTTCTCTTCGTGTAGTTGGAGTTCTTTTTGGAAATTGGAGACTTTTTCCAAAATACTGCCACCGGGGCTATTCTTACATACCGAATAGTCAATTTTGAACCTAGATATGTTCTCTTTCATTTTAGTATTTATACGTTATAAATTTGTTTGCAAAGATAATGACAAAAATAAACTAAGCAAATTAAATCGTCTATAATTGAATTAGTAAAACAGCCACATATTATACTTGAATTACTTATTTGTTGCTTGTAAGGCGTAAAATACCTATATTTGCAACATATCTCATTGTTTATACAAACAAACATGCGAAGGGAGAATCAAACTGTTGGATAAACAAGCATAAGCCTTCTTTGAACAACTCCAACTGATTCTTTAGGAATGAAATTTTATTGGAGGGAAAAACGAAAATACCTCCGGACTTCTGGTGATTAAATTTTTTATTATTTAATAAGTACTATATAATAATGATGGGACAGGGAGATAAAAAAATTCGAATAAGGAGAACCAATGAGCAGTTGGATAAGGAGGTAATATCTGAATTTGAAAAGCTTGTAGGTGAGTTTGGTTTTGGAAATGTTAATTTGAGTGCATTAATGAAAGCTGCTGACTTAGAAGCTAATGTGTTTTACAGAAGATATGGTTCGATGGATAATCTTTATGACAGACTGGCCAAGCAATACGACTTCTGGATCAATAATACCATTGATATTTCCACACTTAATACATTAGGACCTAAAAAGTTTTTTGCAGAAACGTTCAAGACATTGTTCAGGAATCTGTCAGAGAACAGTGTGATGCAAAAGTTGCTGCTTTACGAAATGACAACTATTAATAGTACTACAAAGAGATCTGCGGAAACACGGGATGTTATGAACTTAAACTTAATAACATTTTACGAAAATCTCTTTGCACCGGCGAAAATCAATATTAAAAGTATTGCGTCAATCCTAATAGGGGGAATTTATTATTTAATATTACATAAAGAGTGTGCTAAAATCTGCACGATAGACTATAAGACTAAAGAAGGAGAAAATGCTTTTTCAGAAGGAATCGACTTTTTAACTGACATTATTTTTGATAGGTTGGAGATGTATGACAGGGATAAAAAGGCAATCCGGCAAATGATATCAGATGGCATAAGTGAATCCAAAATATGCAAGTATATGGGCATCAATAAGAATGACCTGAAAACATTGCTTTCGGAATAGTCACAGGAGACTATATGGACAGATGTTTAAGGAAATCCTGAAGTTCTACAGCCTTCCTAATTCAGCAATATATTTAATGGCAATATCCATACGTAAAGACGAAGGTATTGCCATTATTCTTTTCATATAATACAATCTCAATAATCGCCTTCACGTTTTCAATAAGATTCTAAATAGGTATATATACATCTTTTTATCAATCAGTTACACTTCTTTAATTATAAATTCTCTCAATAATAGATCCCATTATTTGTTTATGAATATATAATTATCAAAAAATATATTTTATTTTTTAAGCAAACCATTTTTCGTATATTATTTTTGTTCTATATTTGCATGCTGAGGACTATATAGAAGCCATGCACTTTTATAATGAAATGAAATCGTAGTTTTCTTGTAGTCTGTATTAAACAAATTATTAACATTTAAACTCCTAAAACATGGCATTTAGAGCAACCTTAAGCTTTGCAGGAAAAGAGTTTGACGTGCTGGATTGCACGTACAGTCTCAAGCGAGATGTGGATTCCAAAGGACGCCCATCTTCAAACATTTATGGTGGACAAATTCGTCTGCATGTGGAATCGACTGATGATACTTCCATTCTGGAGAACATGACCAATCAGTTTAAACCTCATTCCGGCAGCATCGTCTTCAAAAAAGGAGATGAAGAAGCCAAGATGAAGGAACTTACCTGGGAAAACGGATACATTACCGAATTTACCGAAAACATCGACATTGTCGGCTCGCAGCCGATGACTATCACTTTTGTCGTATCGGCTCAGGTAATCAAGATTGGTGGCGCACAATTTGAACAGAATTGGCCGAAGTAATCATTTAGTATTCATGTAGGTAACAGAAGCCATCTGCTGTTTTTTTTAATATGTGGATGGCTTCTGTAGCTTAAAAACAAAAAAGACAAATGGCAATACTTGAATATGGAATTGGTGGTAATGAAGTGAAAGTTGATACTTCCGAAGCCATCGCGAACATTCCGGAGAATCGCTCCCTCATTGTTGAACAGTTAACTGCTGACGAACCTGTAACTCCTGAAGCGGTCAAAGGCTTAAGTACTATCGAAGAGGTGTTTGCGCACTTCTTGCCCAACATTGATGTTGAATTTGAAAATGAAGAAGGGCAACCGGTAAAAGAAAACTTTAGATTTAGCTCAGTGGCGGACTTCAGTGTGAAGAATATGACACAGAATAGTCCATTCCTCCATAAGTTGGATACGGAGAAAACATTCTACGAGGGGATGGTGACGCAATTGCGCTCTAACAAAGTTCTACAACGGGTGTTGGAGAATCCAGAATCCAAAAAGGCGTTTATCAGCGCACTGGAAGCATTGAGTAACGAATTAAAGACCGAATAAAAGACAATAAGAACTATGGAAGATAATAAAAATAAGTCTGAAGTTCAGGCGCAAGAAACCGTTCAAGTTTCCTATAAAGAGAAAAACGGGGAATCCTCTCTGGCTTTGGCACTGGATGTGTTGTCCAGATTCGGCGGCTTCAATTTTCTGGAATCAACAATAGATGGTGTTCAGAACCTGAACCCCGAGCGTAAGGCACGCAAAAAGATATTCTTAACCGATGAACAGAAGCAAGAAGAACGGGAAGCGCTAAAGAATAAGATAGATATGTGGATCGACCTGCTGAACTCATCATCGGCAGTGACGGAAATGATTGCCACTTCTAAAGCTAAATCGGAAGCTGCCGCATCGCATCTTGCCAAAAGCCAATTGGTGGCAGTGCAGAGTGTGAGGGATATGGAACAGGCATACCGTGGAGTGATGTTGTTCTATAAGAATACGGAAGCGGACAAAGTGAACAACGTGACGATAGTCAATGCTTCCAAAGAACAACTGACCGACCTCGACAATCCCCGCTTCATTGATTTCGTTGCCCGCGAACTAAAACAGAACTATGACAAGTTGGATTTACGTCAAAATTACTCACTGTTAGCCATTCCGGGCTATCTTGGTTCGAATAAGGTGCTTGAAAAATGGGCGAAAATCGCTTATGAGAATAAAGTGATGCTCTATACGGACTTTGCCGACCTTGATAAGCCGGAAGATGTGGTGGAACTGTTCTCTTCCTCCAATATGGCAAGTGGGGAGGCCTTCAAAAGCAATACCTGCATGACCTGCAACTGGCTGGTGGGACGTGCCGGATACCGGGAAATCGGTGAAGAGGAAGACCTCCATGTTTCTCCGTCTATTGCTTTGATGGGTAAAGTTTACACCACTCTGATGTCTCAGGTAACTGCCGGTAAGAAGTATGGCGGCATTAATGAAATAGATGCGGTGGTATTCCCGTTGAAGAAAAGCGAAATCTCACAACTGGAGAAAATGGGTTTAATTCCGATGGTTAATGAATATGGTAAAGTGATGGCGTTCTCCGCAAAGACATTGTTCAACGGTGACAATCTGGGATTGCAAACTTATTCTGTGGTACGTGTATTCGACTATATTACCAAGGTGTTGTTTGATTTCCTGAACCGCCGTTCGTTCGAGAACTGGAGCTCTAAAACCGAACGTGACCTGAGAGGGCAGATTGTACAGTATCTTGATAGTGTACAGGGAGCCGACCGCCTTATCGAAAAATTCAAGATAATCCGTTTCGAGCAAGACCAAAAGCAGAAGGACCGTATTTATCTGGATATTCACATGACTCCGTTCTTCCCTGCCAAGAGCTTTGTTATCAAGTTGGACGGCACGAAAGGTGATGATGGTACAAACTGGAATACAAATTACGAACAGGCGTAATAAGAATAAAATATGGATTTTTTGAACATCAATGAAACAGTTCAGAGCGTAATCCGAATATCAAAAGGTGTCGCCCGTGAGTATGGCAATGCCAGCTATGCTCCGGCACACCTTTTGTTTGCCTTGATGCACAAAGAGGTAGGTCTGCGTTCGTTTGTCGAATCGTTGGGTAAGGATGCGGATTACTTGCGCGAATGGGCGGAGGTAAGAATAGAGGAGTACCCCAAGGCTGCCGGCGCAGGCGAGATAATGCCCGATCCGAAAGTTAGCGAACTGTTTGAGCAAGCCGATAATGTACGAATCAAGTGGGGACTGCTGGAAATCAATCCACTTTGCCTGCTGGCAGCCATTGCTACACCCGAAGCAGGTTTCAGTACGGACGAGTTGCGCTCGTTCCCTATTCGGGAGCGTGAGATACATGACCTCTTCACGAGCGGAATGGGTAATATGAAAAAATCCGTAAGTACGCAGACTGACCTTCCGGGGATTGAAGCCCCCCTATGGACAGCCGGGGCGGGCAATTTAGATAAGTACTGTACGGATAAGACTGCTCTTGCGGCAGACAAGAAAGTATATCCTATCGTGTGCCGTGACCGTGAGACACGCATGATGATGGAAATTCTGGGGCGGATGGGTAAGCCCAACGTGCTCATCATCGGCGATGCCGGTGTGGGTAAGACTGCCTTGGTAGACGGTTTGGCATGCAGCATCATTGAGGGTACAGTTCCCCAATATCTAAAGGACATGACTATCTATGAGCTTGACACAGGAACACTGATTGCGGGTGCTACCTACAAAGGGGAGATAGAAGAACGGCTGAAAGGAATCATCAAAGAATTGTCGGCTCACGGCAATGCGATTCTCTTCATTGATGAAATACATACGCTGATCGACCCCAAGTCGGGCAACAGCGGAGCGGCAAGCATCCTGAAGCCGGAGCTTGCCAAAGGAAATATAACGGTAATCGGAGTCACTACGGTGGACGAATACCGTAAACTAATTGAATCGGACCATGCCCTTAACCGGCGTTTTGAAGTATTGCAAGTATCGGAACCTGACCTTGCATCCACCGTAAATATGATACAGGCAGCTTTGGAAAGATATGAAAGCTACCACGGTGTGGGGGTAGATGTAGATTCGTTGCCGGAATGCGTGGCACTCGCCAAGCGTTATGTCAAGGAACGCCGTTTGCCGGATGCCGCTATTGATTTGATAGACCGTACCCTCTCTGCGGTTAAGATGATTAACCAGAGCGGGGAAAAAGATATAAAGGGACTGGCAGAGCAGCTTGCCGCAATTGAAGCGGCGGAAGACCAGCCCGAAGCGGAGCGCACGGAGAAGTTGCGGTTAGTCAATTTCACCATGAAGAACCGGTTAAGCCCTATCCTTCTGGGAATGCTCTCCGATGGACAGAATGAACCGGAGTCATCAGACTACGGTGAATGGATGGATTATATTTTAAGTGTACTTGACCGATTACGTGAATTGACCAAAGAGAAAATCGGGAAAATCACTTCCCATGAAGTGGCAGCCGTTGTTTCTTCTTCTACAGGTATCCCTATCGGCAAGATAGAGTCGGGCGAGAAAGAGAAGTTGCTCAATATGGAAGATATTCTGCGTCGTAGAGTTGTTGGACAGGACAATGCGCTGAAGGTATTGACAGATGCCATTGTCGAATCACGAAGTGGAATGAACAAACCGGGACAACCGATTGGCTCATTCTTCCTGCTGGGACCTACCGGAACCGGTAAGACCGAGTTGGCAAAAACATTGGCAGAAGCACTTTTCAATGACGAAAAGGCGATGATTCGTTTTGATATGTCAGAGTTTAAGGAAGAACATTCGGCAGCCCTGCTATTGGGAGCGCCTCCGGGATACGTGGGCTACGAAGAAGGTGGCGTACTCGTGAACCGGATACGTCGTCAGCCTTATGCGGTGGTGCTTTTCGATGAGATAGAGAAAGCCCATTCTTCCGTTTATGACATCTTCCTGCAAATCATGGACGAAGGCAAGCTACACGACCGTTTGGGCAAAGAGGGTGATTTTTCCAATTCTATCGTACTGTTTACGTCCAATGTAGGTAGCGAATGGCTTAGCAAGCAGATTAATGAGGGTAAGAATCCTTCTACCACTGACCTGATGGAAGTCATGGGCAGTTATTTCCGTCCGGAGTTTCTTGCCCGTTTGTCGGAAATCGTGCCTTTCTCTCCTATTAACGAAACAATGCTGGTTCGTATCTTTGAGATACAGTTAAAGGGAGTTATAGCATTGCTTGAGAAGCAGCATATTGACATTGAGATTACGGAGAAGGCAAAGAACCTGCTCGCTACCCGTGGCTTCACTCCGAAATACGGAGCACGTCAGGTGGCGGGTACGATACGTAACTATATCCGCCGTCCTATCTCAAAGATGATTGTTGCAGGAACATTGACGGCAGGGAATACAGTTGTTGTCGATGTGGCGGATAATGGAGATATTGATTGGAATGTGAAATGATAAAATGAAGATACTATGTTTGGACATAAAAGTTTTTTGAGGATAGGTGCTTTGAGCGATTCCAGTATTTCGGGATTGTACAAAGACAGTTACGAACTGGAGAGTTGCAGTTTCAACTTCTCACAAGGGGTAGACACTAACGGCAGTCCGCAGACAGAGGTTCGTGGTGGTACACTTTATCTCACCTATAGCGGATTGCCTCAGGAAGATATGCTTCACTGGATGTTAGGTTCGACAAAATACGAAGATGGAGCCATTGTTGTGTGTGATGACAATAATGAGCCTTTAGAGAAAATTTTCTTTGAGCAGGCAGCTTGCGTTGGTTTGGAGATAGATTATGTCCAACAAGGAAAAGGATATATACAAACTAAGATAACATTACAGGCACGTAAAATCAAAGTGGGTGAAACTACCCTTGAAAATCGTTGGACAATAAATAAATAGGCGTTATGGAATTATTTAGTTTACCCAAAATAGACAGTGACCTGACCGCATGGTTCATCCTTGACGGCAAAGAGTATGAGATGAGCCAATTTAGCATAAGTTTCGGACAGTCGGTTGATCATAAAGGTCAACCGCAAGACGAAGTCCGTGGCGGTAGAATGCTTGTTGTTTTGACGCAGGCGCTACCGGACAATCTTTATCGTTGGGCAATGACTTCATCTCCTAAAAACGGGGAGATTGTATTTCGTTCTAAAACCGCCAATTCACCTTTGCGGATAATGTTTAATAATGCGTATTGTGTGAGTTTTCAGCGTCAGGTTGGTAATGCTTCCGGTATGATTTCAAAACTATTAATTTCTCCTGATGAGATTTTGATGAATGGAATTAGCTTTGATAATCACTGGGGTTAAATAGGTGTAGATATGGCTTATAGAAATGAATATAAAACGCAAAGTGAATTTAATGTCATCTTGGAACGGGGGGATGACTATGAAGGATTTGTAGTTGGCTTGGGATATACTTGGATGAGTAGCAAGGTAATTCTACCGGTAAATCAAAACGGATGGAGTCCAATATCTCGGAATGTTTCGGTGGACGAGAGTTTTCATACGATAGTCTCAGAAAGGAAATACGATACCTCCCAATATGCCTATGAAAAAAGTCTGATGCAAGATCCAACAAAAGTTTCCGAAAAGGTCCGTGACTTAATAGTTAAAAACAAAGGTAATAATATCACTGAGATAAATTTAGGCCAAGAAAAGCAATATTTGCCCACGGATAATAGTCAGATAGGTATTGTAATTACTGACACTGGCAGTCGGTACGAAATTGTGATTAGTGCCACGGATAACTCAAATGGAAAGACTTATGAGGCAAAGTATGAGAGTTTGACGGACTTGGTGTCAGCGGTACGCGATTCTGGTAGCCTGCCTGCTGTAAATAAGGAAGGACCCAATCTGGAAGGACTGGCAGGGTTAGGATTCGGAATTGCTGAAACAGCCGGAAATTGGGCTGAGAAGATTATGGATAATCGAGGTGCGTACTTACCTAAGCAGATGCGTTTCTCGCCCAAAACGCTTCCGCCGATTATAAGATTGCCTTTAGGGAACTATCAAGTCCCCGCTAAAGGTATGAGTAGAGTGCGTGGAGTAGGTAAAGCTTTGGGATGGGCAGGAATGGTGCTTACTGGCTATCAAGTTGTGCGTGATGTGCAAAATGGTCGATTTGCCGTAGCAGGTACAAGAATTGCCGTAGCAGGTTTAGCTTATGGCGTTACTTTTATTCCCTATGTCGGTTGGGTATTAGCTATCGGTATCGGAGTGGCTGATTATACTTGGGGTGACGAGTTCTATGACTGGATAGACAATAGAGCTTCTGAATTGGAAATGTGGTGGGACGGTGTAAGATTAGCATTATGATTCTGTATGATTATTTATTTTACTGTTCCTACAAAATGGGTATGAGGTCACATAACTTTGACGGATTACCTGTGTTAGCAGGCATGATGATGGTAACTCCTAATATGATGTTACATTTAGCTATATTGCAAGTTGTATTACAGACATTAGAAATTCATTGGTTTGAAGAATTGTTAGCTCTAGGTTGGTGGGGACATATTATCTATTTAGGATTTTTTGTCGGTGTCTATTGCTATTATTGGTATAATGGTAGATATAAAAGAATAATTGAGAAATATAATTTAGAAAAAAATACTTATTGGAAAAGGCATCCATTTGTGACAATCTTATTGTACGTAATCACAAATTTTGTGGTGTTTTTCATAGTTGTATGTATTAAAAAGGGATATATATTTTGATTAGTGCATATCATGCAGAAAAGAATTAGCATTATGATGTCTACGGTTGTTCATTTGATTGCTCGTACAAAATGGGAATACGCTCGAATAACTTTAATAGATTACCGGTTTTAGCGGATATGATTAATAGTGTTAGATTATTATCAAGGATATAATCATTGGAAATGGGAATTTTAATTAAAATATAGATTTATGCAAACGCACCTGTACCTTCATAAAGAGAACACCGACCTACCCCACGACGAGTACCGGGGGAAGTATCCGCTGAAACACTTTGATTACGGATTGAGCCGTAATGTGGGGCGTAAAGGTGAAATCACTTCCGGCTTATGCGGCGGAGAAATACGGATCGTCATTGACGAATTTGCCGACGCTACCCTGCTGGGATGGCTCTTTGACACCTTCCGTAAAGAAGATGGGGCGATTGTTACATTGGATGAACACGAAACGACCTTTGCCAAACTGCAATTTTCGGGCGCATCGGTAAGGAGCTATCGTATGAACTACGATTCGCGGGTTAAAAAAGGTGTGGTGACTATCATTGTGATAGAAGCCAAAGAGATTGTAACGGACAATGACTTATTTTTTAAAAACAAATAACTATGGGCTTTTTCGACAGGCTGTTTAAAGGAAAAGAAGTGTTTGCGGACAGACGCAATCCGGATATGGTATGCGAGATGACGCTTTGCGGAGAGTCGCACATCTTGTCCGAGTTTGATATTGCCTATGAGCCGGATAATTCCTCGAAAGAATATATGGAAGCATACGCCGTGTTCTCGGAGCCGGTAAATGCGGAGGTGGAGAACTGGATAATGCAATCGAACAGAAAAGAGAACGGAGTAGTCCGATTCTACCGCAACAGCGATGCGATGGACGAAGGCGCACTGTTCGAGATAAAATTCAGTGATGCAAGTTGCGTGCATTATCGCAATGTATCGCAGGGAGACACATCGGTAAAGACCATTGTGATGACTTTTCCGTCTGTCCGGATGGGAGGTGATGAATTTGAACTAAAACGATAATACTATGGCTATATACTCACTACATGAAATGGCAGGACTACTCAAAACGGGTCTTTGGCAAGGCGGTGAAGTCGAGAAGCTCGGATACATCGGGACGGCAGTTCCCCATGCTTCCCCCGCACCGGCTTGCGGGCTGACGGGAGTATATATCAGTTATGATACCATGTTGGAGAGATGCGAAGTCTCGATGCAAGGCGGCGGGTGTGAATTATTCATTTCACAATACCACCCCTATACCGGAACTTATATGACCTATGTTCTGGAAAGCAATCTTTCCGACAGGAGATTACTTTTGGCTAAGTTGGAGGAGATACTGGCAGACCGGAGAAATCCCTACCTATGGTCGCATAACTTGTACAAAAGAAATTCATTCGGCATCGAGCGCCGGTATGACACAGGACATAGCAGTATGTGGGGCGGTAGAATAGCCGTACCACGACAAAGTAAATTCTTTGGAAGATGAAACAGAAATACTATAAACTACCGGTACGTTTGGAAAAGCTCTTCGAAGGAGATATCCGGCAACTGGAAAGATGTTCCGAACTGGAATCCATCGACCAGCACATCGAACTGTTGCTGACCACCTGTCCGGGTGAGCACCGTTTCGACCCCAAATACGGTTGTCGGATTTGGGAGTTGGACTTTGAGCGCATTGTTTCTACCGAACAATGGAAAGAACTGTTTACCGGATACGTGATGCAGGCGATTTCCACTTATGAGAAACGCATTTCCGACATCACCCTCTCGGTAAACCTACAAGAAGTAGTCAGGGAGGAAGTTCTGGATAACCGGATGATACGTAAGCGGGTAGATATTACAGTACTCGCCACATTGAATTCCACCGGTGCTCCCTGCGGTTTCGGGTACAAATTATACATGGGACCTTTATCAAACGAATAATCAGGCAGTTGAAATATAAAATTAAAACGTATGGCAAATCTATTCACAAAAGAAAGCATTAAAGCCCGGATGTTCAAACAGGCGGCAACCCTATATGACATACGAAATATAGATGGCATAGACCCCCTTATCCGACTGCTGATTGAAGCCTTGTCGGGCGAAATTTTCAAGCTGTCCGGTGATATGCACGCCATTGAAAGCCGATTGTTGGAGAAAGTCGCTTCCGCCCTTACTCCACACACGGCATTGGTTGCCAAACCCGCCCATGCTATTGCTGCTGCCCGACCATATACACCGCAAGCTACTGTATCTCCCACAGACCTGTTTTCTTATAAAAGCACGGAGATAGTGAAGAAGTATAAGATGAAAAATCTCTTCTTTACTCCGCTGCATGAAACCCGCATAATCAATGCCGAACTGAAGTTTCTCGTGACGGCGGATGAATTTTGCACAATCACTCCCGAAGGAGAACGTGACGCCACTGCCCGCTTTCGTTCCGATGTGCCGGTAATGGGGCGGAAAATCAGTATCGGGATGAAAATAGGCAACAATGTAACTACCCTCAACGACTTGCCGTTATATATAGATATACCGCTTGTAGCAGATAAAAGCAGTTATCTGAAATTACTGCCGTACTGCCATTGCACGATTGCCGGTATTCCTGTAGAAATTAAAGGGGGAATCGAGTACGACCCCACACGTTCGGTCAGTGAGAAATACGATCTTGGCAGGTTGATTACGGAAGAAATAACCAGCAAATATGCTTCCCATTACCTGACATTGAAAGCTCACGGATTAAAAGTCAGAGATTTGTCACGTAGCAGAGTGCCCGAAGAAATCTCTTTCCTGCTGCCAAGTGATTTCATTGCTGAATGTGATGCGGATACTGTTTGGATAGATATAGAATTTCCCACCGCTTTTTCAAAAGAAATACTGGAACAGATAAAGGTGCAGATGAACACTTTTATCGTAGTAAACAAATATCCGGCAAAGATTACCAGAAAGGTAGATTCCGTCTCGGCCATTCTCCCTTTGGAAAAGACGGAATTTGAATATTTCCTGTTTGTGGATTCGATTACCGATAACCACGGAGACCAGCTTAGGGAAATTTCCAGCACACAGGATGAAGGCAGAGCCGGCTGTTATTCGGTCAGAAGGGGCGGTTGCGAACGCTTCAATGCGATGGATGCCAAAGATTTTCTGAACCGTCTGACAGACCTGCTATATGACGAAAGCATGGCCTTCTCTTCGACAGACAAAGACGGGATGAAAGAGGTGATCGAGCAGATAGAGGAACGGGTAAACCAATTGGGAGATAAGAATAAAGACGGAGTCGGAGGACAGGAAATGCTGTCGTATGTAGTCATAGACCAACGTTATGACAAGGATACCCGGTTAACTGTGGATTATACTCTTACTAATGGCGAATTTGCCAATGACATCTATGCGGGAGAACCGTTGAATGACTGTGCAAATCCCGATATAGACAAAGATACGCTGCAGTTTGTCACTTCCGTTCATGGAGGAAAGCCGTCCCCATCCGTAAAGCGCCGGATGGATATGTACCGATTCATGCTGTTGTCACACGGCAGCATATACACGAAAGAGGATATACGCAACTTCTGCATGGCAAGGTATGGCGACAGCATTCGCTCTGTGGAGGTAAAGCTGGGGTATGCAGCCGGTAAAAAAGAAAGCGAAGGTTTCATAAGGACACTGGACGTGTATCTACGGTTATCGGAGGGGATGCAAGGATTGGACAGGGAAGAGTTCGTTGTCGATTTGGACAGTGAGCTCAGGCGGTTGTCTCCGGAGACCTATAACTACCGTGTTTTTATTAACTCATAGTATTCACCCATAAAACATATTAACTATGGCATCGACAAACTTGGACGCTGTAAGCGTGGAGATAAAAGTAGCAGGAAAAGTCTGCGATTATGTGACAATGGAACTCTTTCAGTCGGTCAGCACACATCACCGTTTCAAAATCAAAGTGAACTACCGTCCGGACAAGCCAAGTGTCTGGGCTATCGGTCCCGATGTGATATTCAAGCAACTGGGTGAGAAGGTATCCATCCTCATGACCCATCATGAGAGCGGAGAGAAAACGGAATTTCACGGACTGATTTCTGATATTCATGTGGAAGGCTTCGACGGTAATCAGGGATTTGTCATTCTGGAAGGGGGAAGTCCTACCATCCTGCTTGACAGAGACCCCTCTATGGACTGTTATATAGAACAAAACCTGAATACGATAGTCAGCGACATACTTGACAAGAGCGGGGTGAAAATGAATGTGACCAACAATCCCAAACATACGGACATCATCCCCTATGTCGCCCGCTATAAAGAGACAAGCTACGGGTTTCTTTCCCGTCTGCTGCGCTCCTACGGCGAGTGGTTCTATTACAACGGGGAAACGCTACAGATAGGAGATCCGGAAATAGATACGGAAATCCGTGCAGGGTATGATGTAGATCTGACGGGTATCAACATCAATGCCACCATCCGTTCGCTAAACCATAGTACCTATGAGTTCGACCCTGTCAATGATAAGTTCTATTACGACTTTAGCGGAACGCCTAAAGGCGCTACCCTTGGTTCCCGTTCGGCTGAGAAATGCAGTGAACCTATCTTCCCTACCGAAGCGAGACTCCCCTCGATAAGACCCGCATATAGTGCAATGGATTTGGAGCACTACGGGGATGCCGGATTTCACCGCAACTATTCCCAATTGTCTCAAATCAGGGCTACGAGCCGTTACTGCGGCATCCGGCTGGGAGAATTGGTGGTTACCCGTGTACCCGAAAGTTTCCCGGGAGTTAAGATTCCCGATTTGGGACGTTACCGCATCACGGAGATTACCCATACGGTAAACAGTAAAGGACAATATAGCAACACCTTCTGCGGTGTGCCCGGCGGTACGCCCGTCATGCCGTGGGGAGACGCCGTGATGCCGATAGCCTATCCGGAGATGGCAAGAGTGTTGAGCAATGACGACCCCAAGAATCAGGGGCGTGTCAAGGTGCGGTTCATGTGGCAGGAGATAGACGGCGGCGAGAGCTACTGGATGCGGGTGCAAAGCCCGGATGCAGGCAAGAGCGAGCAAGTAGCCAAGAACCGTGGTTTTGTGTTTATTCCCGAACCGGGTGATTTGGTGATGGTAGGCTTCGAACAAGGCAATCCCGACCGTCCCTATGTGACAGGCAGCCTTTTCTATAAGGCTAATTCAGAGGGAGCAGCAACGGATAACAGTGTAAAGAGTATGCGGACACGCAGTGGGCATACGCTGGAGTTCAATGATGATGAGGGTGGAGACTGGGGTATTACCCTTCGAGACATTAACGGAAATGTTATACATCTGAATAGTAAAGACAAGAATATTGATATTACTGCCCCAGAAACCATCACATTGACAGCAAAAAATGTTTGCATCAATACTGAAGAGAATGTGCAGATTACAGCTAAAAAGAACATTGATATGACGGTTGAAGCGGATATTAACAGCTCAGCTAAAGGCAATCTACTATTGCAGGCTGACAAAGATGTATTGACTGCTGCAAAAGGAAATGTCGGCATCGAGGCAAAATCAGATATCAACATGGTTGGAAAGAATATTGCAGTGGAGGGTAATTCCAAGATTACACTAAACGGGGGACAGACACAAGTCGCCGGACAACAGACGACAATACAAGGAGCTGCCAATAAAATAGAGATTATGTAAACGAAAAAAGCATACTATATTATGAAACAAATCGTTACTATAAATTTAAATCATATTTGCCCGATGGTAACAGGGGTGACACCTCATATTGGAGGGCCTATTATCGGTCCAGGATGCCCCGGTGTAATGGTTAATGGAGTTCCTATATCTGTTATGGGTGATATGTGTGTATGTTGTGGTCCGCCCGACACTATTGTACAAGGAGAACCGGGAATCTTGGTTAATGGTAAACCTATCGTATTACAAGGCTGTATGACTGCTCACGGAGGAATTATCCCTGCGGGAGTACCCGGAGTAACAGTAAGCAGTGCCAGTCCTATAGAACCAATCACGATGAATCATGTATCACCGAAAAGGAATAGATTTTTGGCTGCGATTTCTGGCAATAACTTGCAAGAAGCCATCGAAAATCAGAATGCTCTGCAAAAAAAAATGTTAGAGGAGGAACCTATGATATTTAATGTGCATTGGGAAAAAGAAGATATACATATCGCAGAAAGTCATATCAATAAAAAAGTTACAGTAAACGCTGATACTATAGGATTTAAGGATGGAGAAACTGTGAAATTTGTAATTACCCCTGAGGCTATAGATACAGCGAATGGAGAACAGGTCGAGGATATTGAGTTAACAGGAACTGTTAACAATAACCATGTTACTGTCGAATGGATTGTAGAATTAAAAAAATGAGAAGATGAAAGATGACATGATTGCTATATTTGGCTTAAAAGCATCTGGCAAAGGCAAGGAAGCACAAGGAAATAATCTATATGCCGTGGATTATGTGAGACTCTATTTATCATTATATGGAGTCTACAGCAAAAGTACCCATAAAAGTGGGATATTGGCTCCTTTAGAAGGTAATGATGTTAGTTCTTTTCCTGCTCCCAAAGGATTTCCCGATATGAAGTATGGATATTCATATCAGAGAATCCCCTTACGGAAGGGATATATCTATGCTTATTTTGAGAAACATAACACGGCAGGAATCTTTAAAGAGTATGAAGTAACCAACGAGGGAGGAATAGTCAACTTGGTATGGTCCGATATGGAAAATCCTCGTATTTCATGGGAAACGCCCAAAAAAGACAGAATGACAAATTACATTGTCCTGCGAAAACAGTATGATAAAAAAGTTTGGCTGGTCTTTTCACCCATCAGATGGTCAAAACAGTATGCAGAAAAGGTTTTGGGTAACGAGGAAGAAAGAAATAAGCGCATGCAATCACTGGAATGTGAAACTTGTTTTAAAGGAGAATACGATAATCATGGCTTTGCTGTAGAAGAGGCCAAAAGTATATTGGTTAGCCCTCCGTGGGATTATCTTACTGAATTTTCTGACAAAGTGAAGGCCGGGAATTATTTGGAATGGGAAAATGCATCATATAAGGCATATTTTGACCGATATAAAGGACAATATGAGAAAAATTGCGCTCTAAAAAAGGGCGATGCAGACAATCATGATTTTTATTTCTCTTTGTTTGACCCACAGGGAATAGCTGATATACTCTGCGCTGATATAGCCATAGAAACTCGAAATCTTCTGGTAATGGTAGAATCGATGAAGACCGGAGACATTACCAAAGCCTATAAAAAAGTGGATGCTAATGCTTTGGACGGAAACTATGACAATCCTGAGCTGGTGGCACTTATTGATATGGGTATTTTGTTATACCGTATGTCGGATGTCAAAACTGGTGTTTTCACAAAATACAAATCACATATTTCTACAGATTTATTAAAGACAATACTTTTGGTCGAACCCCGTGCAAAGTTACGCCAGAAAATTCATTATATCCGTGAGTTACTTTCTGAAATTATCATGTGCGAGGCTTACCAATTGTCAATACAAGATTACCTCGTTGAAAAAATGCCAACCGTTAACAAAGGAAAATCAAGTTTGTCGAAACACCTTAGCGGATTAGCAAATGCTCCTGAAAAAATTGATGGCTATTTGGACCAGCCTATTGGCCATTCTAAAAACCTATCAGTAACCGAAAAGAAGATTGGTAATTGTATAAACAATGTTTTGTCCAGTGAAAGTAATACTGGGAAATTGCTCAGAAAAGAGTGGAACCTTGATGAAATAGTGGATAGTGTTTCTTTAATCACTGATACACAGGATTCTGTCGGTGACATCGCAGATGCTCTGCTCGGTTATATTAGATATATCAGGGCTAATCAAAAGCTGAATTTCATATCTGAAGTTTTTCGATTTGTAACTAAGGATGGACAAATTTTTGTTAAAATTCCAGAAGGTATGTTTACTGCTGAATTAAAAAACAAGATAGATTTTTCACACCTACGTACAACAACATTGAAAGGCAAAGGTAAAGGCTTTCTTATTAAACTCAGCGATGTGACGGATGTAGATGGTAATCCTATATCCGGTTCTTTGTCGAAATTCAAAAGGACTAATTCTTCTGTTTCCGTATCTTTGGATAAATTGATGCCCGAATGGCAGAAGCAATTGGCCAAAGCTGACAATAAGGGTGAGAAGTGGGCAAAAGGATTTAAGAAGTTTGTTGATAATCCTCAATTCACGAGAGCGATGATTGGCATCACCATTTTGAAAACTTCTCTTACCGTTAAAAAAGAAGATAAAAATATAGAAGATTCTTTGGAACTTATCGGTAGTGTGCTTTTTCTTGCCGACTTGAAACAGGAATATCTTGCACGTCTTGCTCCGGCTTTAATGAAAAAAATAGGGAGAACATTAAGTATTACAACTGTTGTTGCTCTAAATGCAGCCTCCACTGTTGACGGAATATATCTTATTAAAGAAAATCAAACAGCGGCTGGTACTATAGCTATCATTTCAGGGGTATCCGGAGGTGTAGGTGGTGTGGCAATAATATTGGGCTTTTCCAATCCATACACAATAGCTTTAATTATTCTGTCTCTCTCTTCTACGATTATTCTTGAGGCTATCCGTGATACTTCGTTGCAATCGTTATTGAAAAATTGCGCATATGGTAATAATTACAAACTTAATGCTAAATCAGGGATAGAACTTTTGAATAAAGCCTTGAAGACAGAAGTAAGAAGCGATAAACTAAAATCTTTTTTATATGAACAACAAAAAACGCTAAACCAACTGTTGTATATCGAACAGCATGCTATCAGAACTGAATTAACTTTATATTATAGCTACAAAACAATAAACAGTTATCCTCATACGATACACGAATCGACAGAATTGAATTATCTTGAAGTCACTATACGGATTTGGTGTATGCCTCTGTTGGACGGTGAAATTGAGGTATATTTATATGATATTGATGGGAGTGATTCCAACCCACCGGTCGAATCGTTATTTTCCGAGACTAATATCGTACAGATAGATGCCCTACAGGGCGTGGCAGTAGTCCGTTTTGAAGTGGAAGATCCTGTAAATAACACCCGCAAATTTAGAGGTGGTACGCTAAAAATTATGGTGCGGATTAAAAATTCAGAAGGCCAGTATTTACCAACTATTAACGGCATTCCACACGGTATAGCCTCCTATTTTCCGTATCAAAATAGTTTCAAAACAATAGTTACAGAAATAAAAGCAGGCGGTCAGACTCGTTATAACAAGAAGCATAAAGAGATAATTAAATATGATAAATTATATACATCGCCACCAGCAGACAGGGAAGAATTGGAAATTATGGAACAAAAAACAAAAAACAATGAAAGGTCATAAACATTCTCTTAATAAGTATCATCAATGGGCTGATGAGGTTCAAGTAGGAAAAGAGGCAGAACAAAGGGAAGAACGGAAATGGAAAAAGATTTTTTTCATTATGGCATTATGCGTTAGTTTATCATTTTGTGCTGTATTTTTTGTCACCTGTTCTCTTTTTGAAACGGCAACAATCACTAATCTTGCTCTTTCGGTAGTAATGATGTTAGTTATTACTTCTGCTTGGCTTATTATGATACTTTATTTAATAATCCCCAAGATATATCCTAAAATTCCTCTTATCAATAACGTCCAACTTAAGTATTATGGTTGTTTCGATTTCAGAAATAAATGGGTTAGTGAAAATATAGAGGTATTTAAGCAGTTTGATGACAAGAAAATCATCATAGATGCAACCTCCCCGACTCGAAATGGTGCAGCAATTTTGTATATTGCAATTTTGATAACATTGGCATTATTTGATTTCTATCCTAAAGTATATGACAACCTATTAGATGGAGATATCTGGGGGACTACTCAAGCTTATACTGTTTATCACAGAATTCTGGATGAGCGAGGTGTATTATTTACAAATAATGATAACGTCATGATAAATAAACTCTCGTTTGCAAGCAATATGGCATTAGCATCTGTTTATGCAATTTTCATTCTATTAGCACTACTTTCCGTTTTATCCCCCCGACGAACAGTTATCTTCGACCGGGAAAAGAAAACAATCACCATTCCTCCGCGTTGGAGGATACACAAAGCGGAAACTATACCGTTTTATGATGCCGTTATTACATTTGGTGCTAAAGTAGATAAAAAATCATTTAAGGGAGATGAGGAAATAGTAATAGCTAATTACAAACACCTCGTCAAGGGAGTTTCTTTGCAGTTTGCTGGTCGTACAAACGGGTATTGTTTTGCTCGTTTGATTCAAGCTTATATGACTGAAGACGATTTATCAAATCATCCTGAATTTGAAGCTTTCAAACAGATACAAGAGGAAATGAGAATAAACAAACTACGGAAAGAGGCTGAAAAGCAATAATACAATGAAAAGCCATAAAGAATATAAAAATGAATATCAACGTTGGACTGAGGAGATTCAAGCGTTAAATGAAGCAGTACAATGTGATACGAAGAAATGGAAAATTATTGGATGCTTCTTTGCCTTGTTTGCAAGTCTATCATTTTGTGGCTCATTTTTTGCGGCTTGCTTTATCTGTGAGATAGCAACAATAACTAACTTGACTTTATCAGTATGTATTACAATATTGGGATTTTGTTTTTGGTTAGTTCTGATATTTTACAAAGTAACTCCTAAAGTTTTTCCTAAAATTCCCCTCACAAACAATGATAAACTTTGGAGGTATAGTTATTTTAATTTCCGAGACAAATGGGTGTATAAATACATTGATGAATTTAAACAGTTCGATGAAAAGAGAATCGTAATAGATGCCACCAATCCTACAAGGAGAGGAGCACCAATATTTTTCCTTCTTATCGTGATTATATTGCCTTTATTGGGCATATATTCTTTTCAAGGAGGAAATAATAATTTTGCTGAAAACTACACAATCATTTTGATTAATTGTGTTTTAATATTATCAGGAATATTTAAATTCTTATCCCCCCGAAGGACAATTGTCTTTGACCGAGAAAAGAAGACAATCACTATTCCTCGCCGTTGGCTAATCCATAAAGAAGAAACGATACCATTTCAAAAGGCGGTGATTTCCTTTGGACAGGATGCTCTCCGAGGAATTGATGGCGTAGTCATAGCCAATTACCAGCATCTTGTTGGTGAAGTTTCTTTGCAGTTTGCTGGGCGTACAAACGGGTATTGTTTTGCTCGTTTGATTCAAGCTTATATGACTGAAGACGATTTATCAAATCATCCTGAATTTGAAACTTTCAAGCAGATACAAAAGGAAATAAGAATAAACAAACTACGGAAAAAGACTGAAAAGTAATGAGAGAACAAACATTTCAAATTATAAAATCATGTCTACAGAATAGAATAAGTAGATTTATTTTTCATAATAACATGCCTAAAAGTAATGATGTGATAAAACTGAAAATAGTTAATTTAAAAACAAAAGTCGAAATATGAATTCATTCTTCCAAACCCTCGCCTTCACCTACCTGCTCTACCCGATACTGGGATTGTTACTGGTAGGCTTAGGCATTTTCATAGCAAAGAAAAACGCTCTGCTGAACAACAAGCGGCTGGTAGGCTATACTATTGGTGCAATCACACTCTTGACACTCCCTGCCTTACTGGGATTCCTTGATTACGGTTTCATGCCCTACGGCTACATCTTCCTTACCATGCTGTATCTTCTTCTAGGCAGTTATAACATACGAATGATTTCATGGGTGTATAAGGACGACTACAAGTATCGCCACGAAATCATACTCACCGGTTTTATACTGGTGGTATCCATGTTGTTCTTCACCCTTGTCTTCAATCTCTGCAATGAATTAAAATACGGTCTGTGGGCATCCACCTGCCTGCTTCCATTCGTCATTGTCTCGGTATTTATCCGCACCTACCGTATCTTTATCGCCATTCCGATTCCCGTGTATGAAGTATGGAGATACACAGACGATACCGAGCAGGAGGGATATTTTGACCCGGGCAGCCTGCAAGTTCTGCAAATAGAGCTATACAAGCAAGAAAGCGACCGGGAACCGGTCAAACTCAGTGTGAAAGCACCGGACGAAATGCAATTTGGCACATGGTTCCACCGGATGATTGACGACTATAATCTGAAATCTCCGCAAGCCCCGATAGACGACTATGCAGCAAAAGAGGGAGGATGGATTTTCTACCGGAAACCCACCTTGCTATCTCCCCGACATTACATAGACTTCAACCTTACCGTAAAGGATAACCGCATCCGCAGCCGTGATGTAATTGTTGCTAAACGGGTAATGGAACATAATGAGAACTAAGAATATAAAAATAAAACTACATACTATATGGCAAAGAAAAATTTAGTAAACTGGTCGGACTGTATGCCGCTGTCAGCCGCCATCTTCAACCAACATGACGATTACTTTCTGGACAGCATTCGCGACAGCATAGAAGTACGAACCAACAGTTATAACTACGGGTTGCTGCCCGTCCGACAAAACCGGGATGGGGAGAACGGTATCCGTATCAGCCAGCACGTGACCGGACACATTGAAGTGCGGCTGAAATCCTGTGAAGCAATCACCTCTTCGGGCATCCGCATCCAATTTGATGCCACCGAAACGGGAAGCGAATTAGTGAAGAACTATTCTGTAGAATCGGATACCCGTAAGAATATCACGCAATGGGACATTATCCTCTCCGTGGATCCGTTCCACCGGGTAGGCTCGGGTGACCCCAATCCGGAGGAAGTTCCACCCCGCCATCCGAACGCCTTGCCCTCCTATCGGCTGTTTGTGATGCCCAAAGGAGAAATCAATGTGAGTGAGCTGGGGGCGCATTACCTGACCATCGGACGTATCCGCAAGGATGCCGAACGATTCATGGTAGATGCCGACTTTATCCCGCCCTGTACGACGATGAAAAGCCACCCCGAACTGCAAGAGTATCATGCCAAGTTCGGAAATATGTTCCGCTCACTGGAGAATTACAGCAAAATTATCATAGCCAAAATACATAACAGGGATAATCGCGGCGAACTGGGTGCGCACATCTCTCTGATATGCCGGGAGATGCTCCGCTATCTCGCCACCCTGCAATTCACTTATACCAATAAAGGGTTATACAATGCTCCCATAGACGTATTGGAAGCCGTATCGAGTCTGGCGCATATCATGTATGTAAGTTTCAGCTACCTATCAGGGACGCAAAAGGAGGAAACACAGAAATATTTCTACGAATGGAGCGACGTGACGCCCGGTTCGTTCGACGAGCAACTCGCCGATACGCTGGAGATGCTGTACGAACATACGGATATCCGGGCTTCGATGGTTCGTGCCTATTCGTTTATGTACACGCTTACCGAATTGTGGCAACGGCTCAGTACGCTGGAATATATCGGTCAGCATAAGGAGAATATTGTGGTATCGGAACGCACAACGGGAAACAATACTACGGGACAAAACAAAACATGGAGCATAATGGATTGATATGGAACATCGCTTACCCAAAGAGATAAAGGGGCTTCTTCCGCCCAATACAATGGACACCGACTTCAAGGCAGAGCTATACGGAGCCTTGCTAGCGGAAGCCGGGTTCGACACCGCTCAAATTATGATGGTGCGTGACGGTAATAACCTGAGCAATGTTTCGAAAGATATCCGATCGGTGAAGTACAGAAATCATGTCGGCATAGCGGAGGGGACATACATAGAACTAAAGACCAACCGCCGGGGGATTTATGATTCGCTGCCGGAGGGATTGTTCCATGAGGCGCTCTTTCCCGGCAAGGTGAAAGATTTGGGACTTATTCTGGAAGAGATGCAACAACATAGTAACGAAGAGTTCTTTATCCGCCGTTTTTTCAGCCTGCTGGAGAGCGAAGTGGACAGAGAAGGGATACAGGCACAATTGCTCGAATTGCGGTACGATAAAAAGAACAAATATTCTGATTATGCGAAACTCTTTGCCGCTTGCTGGCCGGTCATTCATATTTTGTCCGGACAGGGGGCGTTGCTGTTCATCAAGTTCATGCCGCATATCCATTCGATCCGGGGCAGACTGGAAGAGGTAAGCGACGCACTGTCGCAGATTCTGGAAGCTCCAGTAAAGGTACGCCCGAAAATGGTGCAACGGACAATAAGGGCGCAAAAACCGAACCGGTTGGGGAACATGAGACTGGGAGCAAACAGTGTGAATGTGGGGGTGCTTAATAGTGCGGAAGCTGATTTGCATATACACATAAGCGACCTGCCAACACGGGAAGTCGAAAGGTTCCTGCCCGGCAACCGCTCCCGCAAAGCTCTTGAAATGCTGGCGGATATTTTTCTTGGTGCGTGGCAGGAGTTCGATGTGACGGTCAGCGTTAGTCCTGACGAACGCAAGACTTATTTAAAACCGACGGGTGACGCCAGTCCGTGTTACCTCGGAATAAACACTTATTTATAAGAATTATGAAAGCAAAGAACAGTGAGAAAATCATCCGTGGATATTTGGAGTTTGCCGGCGGACTGTTAATCAGTACGGCTTTGAGCATGGCACTGCTCACAGGCTTTATCCATACGAATGGAAGCGAATATAAGCTAATGGAATCCAAAACGCAAGAATACGATAAGATTTACGCCAGACAGATTGCCCTGGTGGATAAGGTGGATTCGCTGTATAACTACCTGGTGCTGATGGGCAGTAACGACCGGCTGAATCAGGTGGTGCTCCAAAAAGTTATCAGTACACGCAAGATGGAACTTATCGAGGAACTGCAAATAATGGATAGTAAGGATGTACTTCTGTACAAAAAACTGGCTTCGCAAATCAACGTGTTTCTGGACACCAAAGAAGCCATACGTAAAGCGGTTATTGAAGAAAGCCTTGTGAGAAAAGACCTGATGCGGTGCATTCAGGACAATAAACAGGCTACCCGAAAGCTGACATTGGGAAACATTAGTGTAGAAAAGTAAAATAGGAAAGATATGAGCATAACCCCTAAAAATAAAAGCAGCAAAACCGTTAGCGAGCGTGAACGCTTTATCGGATTTGTATATGTGCTTACCCTGTTTATTGTTATCACAGGAGCCTGTGGATTTATTCTTTTCAAGTATGCAGGGACACGCCACATCTTCTCCAATAAAATAATGGTCATTAAAAAGATGGAGCGGCAAAAGGAATTTCAAAATATACAATCAGTACAGATTGTGAGCGCAGATACCCTATTTTCACGTATTGAACAGTTTGAGCCGGGCGTCAATGCCTCTTATGAGGAAAATGATATCAAGTTCCTGATAAACGACCTTGCCAAACAATGGGAAAGAAACAGTTTTGACAAGCGCAATAAGATGTTCTGGCATCTCGCTTCGGTATATGAAATGTGGTTTGCCGACAAGAAAGAACTATGGAGCAAGCAGGATAACATAATAAAATTCAAGAAAAATCTGGAGGAGTGCGAAGTCGGACTCCAGAAGAAGGAAGGCGAACTTAAAAATAAAGGAGGCAAGCCATGATGAATAAATTCCTAAATACGAAGGTTCTCTATATCTTTATCTCCGTTATCATACTTATTATGTTTTTTCTGCTGGTAATGAGAGCTTGCTCGCAGAAGCAGCCGATTCAGGCTACTGTAACTCCGTCTGACCCTGTCGTGGGGGAAGAAATATTTTTTTCCGATTCCACGTCGGGAGCGAGAATCTGGTACTGGGAGTTCGGAAACAACGAGACATCCACACAACGCAGCGGATACCATCGGTTCAAGCAAAAAGGGGTGTACAAAATACGACTGACCGTCAACGGAAATCTGGAACGCTACTTTGATGTGAGGGTAAAAGAGAAGACCAATGCGGAAGACCTGCATCTGGTTCATATCATAGCTCCCAAGGAAGCCATTCAGGGAGAAAATATCATCTTCCGTGGCGAAGGACACGACGAACAATGGCGCTGGGAGTTCGGAGAGACGGGGATGATTGATTCCCGTGAAAAAACGGCTCTTTATGCTTATACCGAACCCGGAGAGTACGAAGTATTGCTTAATACGGAGAATACCCGGTATCCCATCAGACACCGGATAAACATTCTGCCCTACTATTCGGAGAATGATTCTACCGATGTAATGGTGCTCATCGGTTTAGACATCAAAGAGAAGTTGCAGAACATTGCAGACGGTAAACCCTTTAATGTAAACTACAACTATGTCGTGGACAAGTATTTTAATAATAACCCGAACACGCTGGTTGTTATCAACAACAATAAATATAACGACTTTTATTCTTATTGCCAAGGACTGCACCATATCGGCAGAAAAGAAACGATTATCCAGAATGTCATCGTAGAGACGGAGGATGAAGAGAGCGGATATATTACCCAAATAACGGTTATGCAAATCGAAAAAAAGAAATGAAATGAGAAAGTTATTTGTCCTATTGATTTCTATCGTCGTTTTATCGGCTTGTGCTCCCGTACACCGCTTCACTCAACTGCGGAAGCTTCCTCGTGAATATTCTGAAAATTATTCCATAGAGGGGATAAAGGCACCCAGAAGCGCTGCCCACCGCAAACCGTGGATTGTCTATTCGGACAGGGTGGAGAATGCCGCCTATGTCAATCCGGGAGGCAGGGTAAAGTCTGCCGAGGTAGGATTACTGGATACGTTCTTAGTTATCAAGACCAAAGGAGATTATTTGCGGTTGATTAAATATAACCCCACAAATATCAAGCACAACCGTATGACCCAACGCAAAAAGGCGGAATATGTGGGCTGGATGCACCGCTCCCGACTGATACTTTCACCTTCTTCCATTACCGATGTACAGTCGGGACTGCATGACAAATTGTTGACTGCGATTACCGACACCACGGCAATCATGCAATCCGCAACTTATTTTACAACCGCCGATTCATTGAAAGTGTTCGGCGATCCGGAACTACAGAATCAAACCGGCGTGGTGGGTATCCACGCTATTATATACGCGCTCAAGTATTCTGTTGACAGACGCAGTGTACTGGTATCGAAAACTCCTTCTCTCTCTGCCGATAAAATCGGTGAGCAGGTTATCGGATGGATTCCCGCCGTCATGCTGCAAGAAATCGGACATCAGGTGTTCACAGGAACGGCGTTTTCCGGAGTGCCGGCTTTGCAAAAGACGCTGAAATATGCTCCTATGATATATCCTTACCATACCGATTCCACCTGCTCGTTCATCAGCGGAACATTAGAACCGGTTATTGACAAGAAGGACAACCACGTGTTCAACATCAACGGAAAGAGAATCTCTTATACCCGTGGAAATCAAATCAAGCAAGAATTGAAGCGAATAAATATCCTGTTCGCAATGGAACAGTCCTCCCGGCTACCGGAACAATACCCGATGCTGTTGAATGCCATACAGAATCTGGGACCGTTTTTTGCAGGTTCCGGTGAATCGTTCTCCTATCAATTCGGAGCGGCGGTAGCTACCCACCGGGGCATGGAGACAATTCCACTGACTGCTGATTACGAGATACTTATAGACCGATTGGTGAAAATGGCGTCACATGTAGCTGACACAGAAAATACTCCTTTGCCTGCATGGAAGGCAATGAGAAGTGCATTGGAACTTATCGGCAATACACCTGAAGCGGTTAATCTGATTATATCAGTCGGTGAAACGGGAGAACAGCAAGAGAATGCTCCCTCTTCCATTGTGAAAACCCTGAATGAAAAGAACTGTCGCCTGCTCGGTTGGCAACTGTACGCCTCGAACGACGATAAGTACAACAACTATGTGCTTCAACTTTCAAACATGATTGAACATTACGCCGAGTACCGCACTAAAAACAAGCGGAATATGATTCTGTATGCCGACCAGCTTTGCCGCAGCAACCTGCTGCGGGAAGCAGGCCCGAATTTTCTCATGCTCGACTATCCCTATGCCAGCATGACACAAGGCGGTTTCCTGTTTCCGGAGAAAGGTGAAACCCTGCCAATGGAATTGTTTGCCGGAGCGGTGGATTCCATCGTAACGCAGATAAAAGCGGATCACCAACTGCTCTCTGAAAGCATAGACCGTGCATTTGCCACGGTTGGCAACGGTAAAGACCGTTTAGACAGTCTTCTGATTGCAACCTATCATCTGCCTCAAGGGGTAAAACCGAATAAGGAGTTTAAAAAAATATTTGGTGATGTTGCTCCGATATGGTATAGGAAAACAGAAAGAATTACCGTTCCGGACAGTTTGATGCGCTATTACCTGCTACTCTCCGACCCGGAACTGAAACAGACAATAGAACGCTTGGAAACACTCTGTGCCATAGAAGTGGATGTGAAGGACATGAATAAGCCAAAGAAAGGTAAAGTTAAACAGTTGTGCCGCTATTTAAGGGAAAGGGTACGCCCCGATAAGGTGGAAACTCTCGGCGCATCACCCGCAAATCCCGAAAGCAAAGCAGATACGGTGTATGTATCTACCGGAAAAATACGCCGCCACCTTTATCGCTTTTATATGTCAGAACTGCGCAACTGCCGGATCTGCAAAAATAAGCGAAAGGAAATCAGGCGATATTCTCTTTCTTATGCACACAGTCAGATATTTGGAGTTCCGGCCAACAGCCCTGTGCTTGATGACATAACGGTGAAGGATCTCAAAAAGAAAAAACAGTTAACCGACAAAGAGTTGGACGGACTTATCCAATATTTTAAAGAGAGGAAAGAAAATATGGCTAAGAAATACGGAGAAGAAAAAATAACGATGGAAGGACAAAGCTATTACTACATAGCTTCAGAACTGTTACCGTAGGAGAAAAAGTATTTTCCAAAGAAAAATAGCGTAATAAATTGTGATACGAAAAAATCATAAGCCGGCGTTTTGTGATGAAAATCCAATAGATTGCCATTTTGATGTGAAAAGCTATCCTGCCGGAACAACGGTGCATAACAACGATACGAATATCATTTACCTGATATTCTGCATGAAAGGGCATGCACGGATTACCAGCACATTCTTCCACGATGAAATTTTGTGTGCGGGAGAGGTGATGTTCGTTCCTCGCGGGAGTGAATACAGCGGCGTGGCGTTAAGTGATGTTACGCTGCTGGTTCATAAATTCAATAACACAGTCTGCCAGACAGAAAACTGTATCCTTTCCTATCTTTATTCGCACAAGAATATTGATTCCAAAATTTATTGTTGCCAAAGAAGAACGTAAGAAACATGTATATAGTTTAGTTCTTGTCACAATACTGATTAAGTTTTATTGCAAATACAAAACTTAAGCAAAAAACAGCTACACAAACTTAGTAATCTTGTAATCCAACACCACTTTATTATACTAATTTTTCACGATTAAAATAGTCTAATTCGGCCATAATGTAACGTTAAACCACAAGATTACTTTTTATTATGATTATATTACTTTATCATACCGACCATGGCAGCCACCATTGCAGCGATAGAGGCAATAGAAGTATTCATTCCTGCAACGTCCCTCGGCACAGTCTTTTTCCTATTTTCTTTACTTGGTACTATTATTTCACATCCTGGTTCAATTGCACAAACCGCACTCTTTCTCAGACGAGACACCATTCCGTTCATATATACTACATAAATATGTCGCTTCAGTGCCCGGTTTCCGAAGCCACCGGCCTGTTCAATGTAATAGTCAAGATTACTCCCCTTTTGATAAAGTATTGTATTAGGATACATCACGGCCCCACTGATTGTTACCGTACTGACATATTTGGGAATAAATAGTACATCTCCTTCACGCAAGACCATATCTTCGTCAGAACCCGGATTTATTAACGCTTTCTCGAGTTCTATGCCTACCGGATAAGTAGAACCGGTTTCCAAAGCGACCGGAGATATAGAATTTTCTTCACTCCCCTTGACCAACAAACGTACTACATCTTGTTTCCGCCTTATCTCATCCGCTGTCATTCTACGTATCAGACGTGCTCCTCTCACATAAGCTTCTTTCGATAATCCTCCGGCTCTTGCTATCAGACTACTCAGCCTTTCATTGCTTTGGGTTAATGCGTAATTACCGGTGAAAACCACTTCTCCTTCAACTGTTACATTGGCCTGTTTGCGATACCCCGGACTTCGACGAACGAAAACGATATCATAAGGTTCCAGTTCAAATCCTTTATCCTCCCCTATCAACAATCCGTTTGCAAGCTCAACCGTAAAACTCTTTCCAATAACATTGGAGGATAGTATACTTCCAGGATCTTTGATTCGACGCGACACATCGATCCGGACCATAGAAGCAGATTCCGGCAATCCTCCCGCTTTCACAATCAAATCCTGTATAGTCGTATTTTTAACATAAGGAAACTCACCCGGTACCCTTACATCACCATAAATGGACAAAGTTCCTTCTTTCTCAATATCTTTCACACTGGGAATGTAGAGGACATCATTCTTCTGCAAACATAGGTCGGCAGATGTGTCATCCATCATTTTTTTCAAATCGACAGGAATCATTTCATGTGTCAGATCTTCCTGTTGGCGTCTCAACAAAGCCCTGTTAAGAAAAGCATCTCCCCGAAGTCCTTCCGCTTTGCTAATCAACTGCCTGACAGTTCCTGTTACACTGTCATCCAATTGATATATGCCCGCACGATATACAGCGCCACGAATTTCGACCTTGTTTGAGAAACGTTCCAATACCGCTTCAGCGGATAATTTATCACCATCGGCCAGAAGATAAGACTGATAATCGTCCTGCGCCACATTGTATACCTGTTTTGCTTTTCCGCCCATACGAAACAAACGTATGGCACTCCGATAAGCATCTCCCGTAAAACCTCCCGCATAACTCAACAAAGTAGCTACGGTTTCCCCACTTTTCATTTCATACTTCATCGGACGTTTTACCTTTCCGGAAATACTTACCAGATTCTGATAAGGAGGAACTAAAATGACATCGCCTTCCGATAAACGGATATTATCCGTCAATTTACCTTTCATAATATAATCATATACATCGACACGGGCGATCTCCTTTCCATCTCTCACAACACGAATATCACGCAGGCTTCCGATATCACTGATTCCACCGGCACGATACAAAGCATGAAATACCGATGCAAATGCCGACAACCGATAAATACCGGGTACTTTTACTTCACCCATGACATTGATCATGATAGTACGGATTCTCCCCAACGATAACTCTATATGGACCGTTTTTTGAGGAATAGCAGCATAAATCTTACTAAACTCACGTCTCAAACTTCGTTCGGCATCCTGTATATTCATTCCACTCAGGAAAATGGGACCTATACCTGCCACATGAATAGTACCTTCAGGAGAAATTATTTCCCTGACTGTATTTTCAGAAGCGCCCCATACGTCTATTATCAATTCATCTCCAGAACCTAATACATAATTTTCAGGAGTAGGAATATCCAGGCTAGGCTCAAAAGATAAATTTCTGTCAGTAAATATATTACGCCCAAAAACAGCAACCTGTTTACCACGAATGACATGATCATCTTTCCTATGTTGTCTTGCTCTGCTGCCTCCTGCCAATAAAATAAACAGAGCAAATAACAATGCTCCCTTATCGTTTATTTTTTTTAATATCATGTCCTTCAGACAGCTCACTTTTTTTGCGACACAAGACACAAATCGCACAAATATTTCACTTTTCATAAGGGAGCAAAAATTTGAAACCTCTTCCCCGTAACATGACTTCCGACTCACGCACTTCTTCTACATACAGCCTATGTATACCTTCTGTTATCTGCGGTTTCAAGGATCCATGGCGAAGTATATTTAAATCGATAGAGTCACCCTGTACGGGATTCATGATAGGAGCTATTTTTATATAAGAACTATTATACATCACTCCCCCACCATAAGGGCGGGCACTGTTTACAATCCATGTACCTACTCCTTTTCTTTTGACTACCATGTTATTATTTTGGATCAGATAGTATGAACTTGAGTTGGTGCTATACCACCCCGGAATTTCCAGTTTTCCTTCCGGTCTCACTTTAACATGAATAACCTTCTTCTCTTTTGCGTCTTCTGAAATAGCGATAACCCGGGCTTCTCCCTCATATTTGGGATATATCTCCAGCATCCCCGTAGAACCGTCCCATTTCATATCCATAATATCTGCGGGATCGTCCTCTTCCAGCTTAGTCAATTCTCCTCCTCCGGAAATACTTATGAATTTACTTCTAAATCGGGGAAGAAGCTGCACTACGGAATGACTTATTCCGAGCTCCGGAAAGACTACGTTGATTTTCAACCTTATGCGCTTATCATGAGAAATGATGGTAGCAAACGTTTCACCTTCCAACCAACCTTTTACTTTAAGGGTATCCATACTTATATCAGCAGTGGCTATTTGTGCGTTCTCCACATTAACTATATATTTCCCGTTTCCACCTGACAAAAGAAGTCTCTTCTCTGTCTGTTTATTCAACGACAACTCATCAATGACTCCTTCTTTTCCTATACGGATATCGGGAAATTCTTCTTTTTGTTTTTCACATGCAAAAAAGCAAATAAGACAAAAAGCAATATACAATTGGGTTATTACAGTCTTTATCATTGGCTTGTTTCCTGTTTAATTCTATTTCTATTTTTCATTTCTTTTTACGCCCAAATGAGGATACAGAATCTCCCATTCACGACCTTCTCCCTCATCAATATAAACTTCCAGGCGAAATCGTTTATAAAATCCTTCGAACTCCGGAAACTCTAAAGTATTATCTTTGGGTTCAATAGTTACTCCGTCCAATTTATAAGATACCTTGGCGTTCGGATTGGCCAGTTCATTATAATAAAGTTTCAAAAAACGTCCCTCACAACTCCCGTCAGGAAGGATGGTACGCAAATAAGGAATACGATCTTCGGAATTTTCCGCTTCACGCATTCTTTCTGTTGCACCTCTTCGTTCGGCATATGGCGAGAACTCCTTACCCTTTACCGCTCTTACTTTAATATGATGGGTACTTCCCGGTTTGAGCTTTGTCTTTACATATGAGTTTCCGGACGTGATTGTTTCGACTTGGTCATCAAACACGACTTCCCATTTAATGGTTTCGTCTGCTACCTTGTTCCAGGAAATCTCCATTTCATTCTGATATGCTTTCATTCTTAAATTATCGGGAGCTTCCGGAACGGGAGATATGTCCGGCCCGCTCTCTTTGAGTACCATTGACATATCATCGAACAGCATATAGCCCTGATAACTCTGTGTCCTTATCCCCATCCCCATACTATGGATATTCTCCGGTATTGTTACAGTACTTTCCACTCTTCTCCACTCATCTTTAACCGTTCTTATCGAAAGTATTTTTTCTCTGCTTTTTATACTCCCGTTATCATACCAAAACAGAGTTACTACTATTTCACGATTTCCCACACTTCCTTTGTTCCAAAAAGAGAGTGTATATTGTTTTCCTGCTTTTACCGATACGGGTTGAGCCAAGAAAACAGATCCTCCGTTAAGCCAAATTTTAAGTGCATACACACCTGTACTCTCCGGACGTCTTTCCTGTACCCGCTCCGGATTTAAGCTACTTACTATACGCCAACCGGTAGGCTGTCCCGTATCTTGCCACTTTTCAAACCCTCCGTTAGGAATCACATCGATACCTGCTGTACCTTGAGCTTTAACCTGAATTATTGCCATCATGAATATGATTGCCGGTAAAAGCAATTTATGTATCTTTCTCATCTCTTATTTTTTAATATCCTCCGGTGAAACATCAAACTTCTCTCCAATACGCACCGCCAGATTGTATAACGCTCCCTCGGTCTGCTCTCTCCCTAACAAGCGTTCTTTATCCCATAAACCATCCCCTTTCTCCAATTCATGCAACAAAATCCCGGTTTCTTCGTTTGTTAGGAATGATTTTCCTTGCATATTGCGTGCAAACTGTGCAGCATAGATCAAGCCGTAAGCCTGAGAAAGAAGACGGAACGCCCGTCTGGGATTTTCCTTTAAGTTGGCCAATGTATTCGGACCGACCAGCAGATGCATAGCCCTTATCGCAACTACACGTGACAGTTCTTGCCTGATGGTATCAGCTTGCAACCGCATTTCATCATATTGGGAAGTCGTCATCAAAGCGCGCCCTTTGACAAAGGAGCGGGAGATACGCAGATGACAATCTTTTAAGGCCGGTAAGCCATCGGACTGGGCCAATGTTTTCCAGAAGTCGTAATATCCATATGCCAGATCCCAATGATGTTCCAACTCCGTATAGTTGTGACCGGGCAAGAGTTGGGTCAGATCATTCCGTACAAGTACCTCGTTATTTTCCAATATTTGCTCACTCAAATGTATGTTGAGTATCTTGTCCAGATATATTGCTCCCATAATAGCATATTTATAAACTTCAGCTACAGCAATCCCCCTTTCATCCACATAACAGATATCTTTGTCTCCTATACCATTTCCTACATATCCTGTCAAGCCTTTCACGGCTTCCCTGTTTCTATGTTCGTAAGAAGGGATATTCGCTCCCAAACCGGCAATACGTGCGGAAGTTTCAAACCAAGCATCAATATCTTTCAGAATCTTATCTCTATCCTTCAGATGTTTAGAAGAAGCAGAAACCTCTTTTTGTGGTTTTAACCCGAAGTTCCCTTCATGATAAATCCGGAGTGCCTCGTCATAATCCCTTTTTGTACTCATACGCGCTTCGTTCATGTATTCCGAAAAAATTCTATCGATAGGAGATTTCAAAAATCCACACTCAAGTACATTTACAGAACTCTCTCCGTTCCTTGAGAATTTATACGAAGGTTCCGGCAATACCGGGAGCTGATACGCACTTATCACTGTTTCATTTATCCCGTCGGTACATGCCACAACACTTATCAACAGACAGGACAAGAATAGACATTTCAATAAATAATTCATCTTTTTTCTATTTTTTCTTAAGGTAAAATCAAATATTCACAATATGGATACCTCAGTGGATTAATCCCCTCCTCATTTTGATATTGCTCTGTCTGCAGACTGGGAATTTCGATCAGTCCATCAGTGGAGACAGCTGTGATACTTGCTCTTATATTGGATGATCTGGGTCCCTCACCGGAAACACTCAGATACAGAGGAAAACCCGAATGTACATTAAAAGAAATTTCCAACTTCTCGCCGTTAAACATTACATTGGGTCTTAACCCGTCAGCATCCTCTCCGGCATTTCCTATATTTCTCTTTCCACAACTGATCGTCACCAATTCTTTTTTTTCATTAATATATTTCACTTTGTACTGAGCACTGACATCTTTAGTAAGATTACCATCCCAGCGTTTTTCCTGAAACGAACATATCAGGGTTATCTTATATTGGTCAGCACCATTCGGAGTTTCGGTACCGGGATATTTATAGTTCTCCAATGCCTGATCGGGATCACACAATTGTACAAGCAACTCTCCACGCTTGTTTTCAGGTTTCTCTATCTCTTTGGATGGAAACAACTTCTCATAATCTTCATTTACTACAAAATCTTCTCTTACCGTGTTGCAGCTGCATACGAACAGCAGACAACTTATTATCCATACATGTTTCATATTTATCCTGTTGTTTTCTAATTTAAATTTCATCCCGGATTTCAGCTATAACTCCACTCTCTTCGCCATAGGGAGCAAGATGCTTGCTGACCCAATGTATTTTTTTGCTGTAAGGGTCAACTACTTTCACAAGTTCGCAAACAAATCTCTCTCCTTCTCTACGAAAATCATAGAAGATATACGTTTCACTATAACGTATACCGGGCTTGAAAGTCAGACCGTCGGCTGTTCCCACATACCCCGAACCCAATCCTTTTACTTTATTTTCCAACCATCCCTGAGAAGCAAAATAATCTCTCGCAAGAAACAGACGATAACGCTGATATACTTCTGGAGGTTGCTTTCCATTCACACTTCCATCCCCTCCATAAGTGACATTCATCTGTACATCGCTATGGAAATAAACTCGTCCCGCCCTACGAATGATTAGCTGAGGATTTTTCATCTTCTCAAAGAACAATTTATTGTCATATGATTTTTGGATGTCCTCCTGCCAACTTTCATCATTCTTCAATTTTGTAAAAATGATATATTCCCTTGCAGGCTCTATATATGAAGATGTTTTAAATATCAGGTTGCCATCAACATCTTTTCCCGTATAAAGAAAATCCGAAGAGCCGGTAAAGCGGTCATTCACCAAAGAATGCAGATAGGTATAAGTAGTAAAACTTAACTGCGTAAATGTGTTTTGGCTCACTTCAAACTCACTTTGCAGCTTTTTCGTCAGGCTCTCCTCGTTATAGTCGGCCACCGTCTCTACGATCCCATTTTCGGAAAACTTCATTAAGAAATAGTGTCCACCATATCCAAATTTGTTCTTGTCTTCAAATATCCCTTTGGGAAGAGTTATCAATTCATTCACATTTGTAAACAATAGAGAATCCGTCCGAGGAAAATAGGTGACAGCCCAGCCATAAGGAGCATTTACAAGTTCCTTTCTCAGTTCGCCGATATGGTTTGCATTGCGCTCTGAAGGAGACGAGTCGAAAACCTTTTCATCTTTACAGGAGAAGCAAAACACCATTAGGATAAGTATTTGAAATCCTAGTTTCATTCTTTCTTATTTTTTATTAATAAATTCCTTTACTTGCTTCATGCTTATTAATTGAAGGTAGTTAAGCGAAATCTTAATTTCTTTACTAAAGTAGTCTTCTACAAATGCTTGCTTTTCTACCAATTCTTTATATGCCTGAAGCGCTTGTTCATCATATTCTTTTTGAAGATCTTTATCCGATCCGGCATTGTAAGGAGTCTTGGCTCTGTCCAAAGCCTGAAGCAAATCCTTAGGTCCATATGTCAACTTCAAACTGATTATCTCCGCAAAATCTTTTTCAGGTGAAAGGAGAGAATGAAAGGTAAAGAAACCTTTCTTATTCGGATAACCAGCCAGAATAAACCCTCTGCGCCCTTGCGTCTCTCCTTTGAAAATCCATGCAATAGATTTAGTCGATTCGATATACTTGTTTCTGCTGATGGATAGGAATTTGCTTCTGTCATAGGGGAAAAGTTCCATAAGATGTCTGGCAAACTGGTGATGTACGCTTCGCATCAGAATGAAGACCTTATCCTCATCTTGGGGATTAAACTCGTTGACGTTATATAGAAACATCTCATTAGTCGTTGCTTCAAGATTATCTAATAGTTCCATTCCGTTTCCATCTACATTTCTTCCTCCATACATGTATATTTTAAGAGGATTTTTTCCCAACAGAAACTTATCTCCTCCCAATTCAGGAGCTGTATAGAGGTCAATCCATAGAGTTTTGATGGTATTGAGCACACTTTTTACATTGGCAACTTCCGGCGGGTAGATATAGCTTCCATTCTGCACTGCATTTTTGTCCCACCGATATTCCACCTCAATCCCGTAAGGACGGGTGAATGTATCCAGTATCCATTTATCCAACTCTGTCTTCTCACGCTCTGTCTCACCCGCCTCCACCACACTCCGGGCAGATAGGGATGCCTCCTCTTCACAGCCCGCCAATAGGAAAGAAATAACGAGCAAATACAGACTTCTTCGAAAAAAGTATCTGAAATTCACTTTTCTAATAATTGTTTTCATATGCTTGATTTTATTCTTGAATCATCTCCTATAATACTCTATCGGGGATTAGGAACCAGTCCCCGGTTAATGGCTTCTGCCGGTATTTGCAAAAGTTTTCTGGAATCTTCTTTTTCCAATGGTCTGTAGAATTTATACTTTGAAGTGCGTTTTACCGATATATAAAAGCGGCGTATATCAAACCATCTCAAACCCTCATGTAAGAACTCCTGTCTCCTGAAACCTAAAAGTATTTTCACCAACGCCAGTTGGTTGATACTCATTCCGTAAAATGGGGTATAGATTTGATAGTTTTCACTGCTTGTCTGCGTATAAGTCGAACGGCCGCAAGAGGGATACACTCCATATTTGACAGACAAGTAAACCAACAGATTATCTATTGCTTTATCATACTCTCCGAGCATTGTATACGCTTCCATCCGGTTGAGCATCACTTCGTCAGTGGAGAATAAAACATTGGTAACATATAACCCTCTGGGACGTATCCCCGTATAGCCGGATAATGAAAGCTCGTCAAATTTGGCTATATATTGCCCGTCATCTATACGTCCGTCGTTATAGTTAAACAGAAAGAATGACTGCATCTTCATTTTCCGGAAGTTAAAGCATCCGTCTATCCCGTGTTCATTATACACCTTTTCGGCACTTTGAATGGTCACTCCATATTTTTCCGAAGGAATATTACGTGCCACTCTTGACTCCGTAGTAGTCAATAAAAGGTTGGCAGGTTCATCAACACTTGCGTATCGAATATAGAGATATTTATGATTAGAATTAAATTCTTTTTTGTACTTCTGCCAGTTTCTTAAGACCGGCTTTGGGTCAACACCGAGCACATAATCGGAGTATGAGACCACCAGGTCCCATTCTCCCTTAATCAGGTAAAAACGCGAAGCAAAAGCGTAGGCCGCTTTTTTATTGAAATGAAATTTTGGTTTAACATAATAATCGTCATTCACCAACGAAAGACCCAGTTTCAGATCTTTTTCAATCTTTTCATACACTTCCTTCACCGTTCCTCGTTCATAGTCCACCAACGCATTTTTTTCGGGCCGGGTTAAATAAGGAATACCCGGGGCTGTTGCCGATTTGGTAGTTCCATAAGGCTCAGCCCAGATGTTTACCAACATGAAATGCAGATAAGCACGCAAGAGAAACGCTTCTCCATACAAAGCTTTTACCCGGTCACTTTTAGGGTATTTACTAAGTAACTCTAACGCCTGATTAGCCTGAGCGATTCCGGCATAACATGCATTCCAATAGTTTAGCGGAGTATCCAAATCTTCCTGATCGTAATCTTCCCAATAATACATAGCTTCATTCAGTCGCGAATGAATGCCGTTAGTCCTTTCTCCCACATTGTCCGTACGCGCTTCTAAAAAAGCAAAATAACTGGCCTCGGGATATGCTCCGGCAAGCAGTTCGGCAATTTTGTCCTCACTGTCTATTTGTACATCAAAAGTAGAGTCCGGATTTGTTTCCAGATAATCCTGACACGCTGTCAGCAATAAGATTATAGTACTTAAAAAGATTGTCTTTTTCATTTTTACCCAATTAAAATTCAACATTCAATGTCATCGTATATTGTTTGGGAGTAGGCAATGAAACCCCTCCTGATCTATAAAATTCCGGATCTTGCCCATTCAGTTTCCTGTCTGAATAGATAAGGAACGGATTCGTCACATTCACCTTTACGTTCATCTGTTTGATTTTAAGATGTGAAAGGAATCTTTGAGGTAAACGATATCCCAACGAGATATTTTTCATACGCACAAAACTACCGTCAGCCACCCTGTTTTGTGAATAGTTATAAGTGTTGTAGGCTTTTTCTATATTTTCTTTTCCGATATTGCGTATCAGATCTTGAGAAGGAATTACGGGAATATTGGTTTTCCGCTCGTCACCGGGATTCAACCAACGGTTGTAGTACTCCTTGGAAAATACATTAAGATCGGCAAATGCCGGATCAAAAGAAGGATTCATCCGAATTTTATTACCTGCCTGCATGGTAACAAAACACGAGAATTCCCAATTTTTATACTTAAAAGTATTGGATATACCTCCTATATATTGGGGTTCAATAGGGCCATGGTAAATAAGGTATGATTTTGAATATTGTGCATCCAAAAAGTCAGCTCCCGAAATCTCGCTATTTGCTCCTTTGTTGGAGGGGTACAGTCCGAAATCGAAGGTCGGCAGACCATGGGTGTTAAGTCCCTGAAAATTGAAGGAGAACAGAGATCCACGTGGAAAACCCACGATGTTACCACGCCCGGTTCCGGCCACCATATCGAAAGTGTTAGGGGTATTCAGTAACCGGGTTATTTTCTGCTTCATACCGCTGATAGTGACTGTGGTAGACCAACTGAATTTGTCAGTCAATATATTTTGTGTCTGTATGGCCAGTTCCACTCCACGCGTACGCATATCTCCGAAATTAGCGTATTTGTAATACTGACCTCCCACACCGGAGGTACGAATAAGGTCTATCAGATCAAACGAGTTTCGTTGGTACACATCGAATGTCGCACTGATACGATTGCCAAACAGTCCGAGCTCAAGACCGAAGTTCAGCTCATACATTTTTTCCCATGTCAGATCGCGATTTTCCAAATGTAAAATACGCAATGCATTCTCCCTATCTTTCAAAAGAGTACGGTTGACCATCACATGCTTGAAAACCGTGGTAGAGTTAACAGCTTGTTCATTCATTTTAGCGGTTAACCCGTAACTCGTACGCAGGGCGAGCCTTGAAATGGTAGTGTGTTTCCTCATAAACTTCTCCTGATCCAGATTCCATTTGGCTCCTATATTCCAGGTTGGCAGCCAGCGGGAACGGCTATACTTACCTGCAGTATTAGCCCCTTCGTAATTGAATACTCCATTGAAAATGTATTTCCCGGCATATCCGTATGTAGCGCTGCCCGATAATGTCACTCCCCTTTCATAACGTTCGGTTAAAGAAAAATAAGTATCTCCTTCATTGGCCAGCTTTTCAAAAATCAGGGGATTGGAAAAGACCTGATTACCTCTGTCGTATTGTATTCCATAGCCTTGAAAAGGATTCATGCTGCGATCGGCATATCGTATTTCAGTAAATCCGAAAGCGCGTATGTTATGTTCACTCAGTTGCCTGTTATAATCCAAAGCCAAACGTCCCAGATAGCTTCGCAAGGAAGTTTCCGTTTTATTGAATATCCCCCCATGTGTCAATGCTACCCCGGGCAGTTGCATCGGATCGTCTTTATTCTTCAATAGATAAATGTTTTCTCTGGCTACGTAAGGAGTCTCATTGGCACGAAAAGCCTGTACCACATTGGATGCTTCAGCAATAAAATGTGAACTCTTGGTTACGGCGTGACGCACCATTGCCAAGCCTTTTACTTCAATATGATCATTGAGCCTGTATGAAAGTTCACCCTGTAATTTCAGGTCCAGCACTTCTGTTTTCAGGTAATTGTTTTCATATTCATTCAGAATGTTAAACGGAGCCCAGTTATTCCGATAGAACTCTCGTTCTCCATCCGCATTATGGGGCCGTAAAGTGCGGCTTGTGCTTAAAGCGTAACTAAAAGGATTGATATCGAAATCACGTTCGAATGTTCCGATAACAGTATTTCTACGTTGAGGAATTGTTCCCGGCGAGTTCTGGTTACGTAGATTTCCTTGTGCGGATATAGTAGCCTTTATCTTATCTTCGTTCCAGTAAAAAGAGTTCTTGATGTTGGCCGTAATTCTTTTAACATGGTCGGCCAGAGTCCATCCTCTGTCATCATAAAAACCGATGGAAGCATACATTGCAGAGTTCTCCCCTCCCCCTGAAAAGGTCACAGTATGTGTATGGATAGGCCTATGTGTAAACAGTTCTTTAAACCAATTGGTGTTAGCATACTCTCTTTCACGCATGAATGCCCTTTTGACATCATCCGTATTCTCCAGATAATATTGACCGGTAGCCGGATCAATGGTATTAAGTGCCTTATACATCTGATAATATACTCCGCTGCGACGACCATATAGCGTATTTTGCAAAGAGAAATATCCCTTTCTGCCCATCTCTTGATAAACAGACATACTCTCTTGAGAATTAAGCAAATCGAAATTTGTATAAGAAGGAATAGATCGCATACTTAACTCATAAGAATAAGAAAATCGGTTCGGTGCATTTCTTTTACCGGACCGGGTGGTAATTACGATCACCCCGTTCAATGCCCGGGCACCATAGATGGAAGTTGCCGAGGCGTCTTTCAATACCTGAATATCTTCTATATCAGATGCATTCAGTCCGGCAACAGCCGAACTGATAAGGGTTACCGCATCACCGGAAGCCAATTGATCAAGTGTAAGTGAAACAAGATCCTCGTATACTGCCCCGTCTATGACCCACAACGGTTGTACATTTCCCATAATGGAAGCACCACCCCGGATATTAATCCGGGGCGCGGCACCAAAGCTACCTGTCACATTCTGTATGGAGAGACCTGCAATACGCCCTTCGAGCATGCGCGACACATCCGACACACCGTTCAACTTGATTTCATCCAGCTTTACCGAAGCTGCCGCTCCCGTAAAGACCCTGTTTTTAATTTGTTGATAGCCGGTGACTACCACTCCCTCTATCTCCTGCACATTATCCTGAAGTATGATGTTCATAATGCCGGATGAGGCTTTAATCAGACGAGGTTTCATTCCTACGAAACTCACCTTCAGCATCTGTCCTTTTCGGGCCTTGAGAGTAAACCTCCCTTCTACATCTGTAATAACTCCTCGTGCAGTTCCTTCCACTATCACCGTAGCTCCCGGCAAACTTTCTCCGGTTACAGAGCGTACTGTACCTTTTATCTCTACTGCCACTTGTGCCGGACAAGTCTGAGAAAAAATTGCCATCAGCAAACTACTGATTACTATTCTTATCATTGATGAAGTATTCATTGTTTTATTCTCTATATTTCTTCGTTTTATGGTTTATCACAATTAAATTTTATAGTCAGAACTGTACATTAGCTCCTGCATAGATCCCAAAAGGATGTCCCGCTCTCAAACCCGCAGGATGGCGGGATGTAAGGTAAACCCTATTGGTCAGGTTGATTGCATTTAATCTTACTGTCAAGTATTTATTCACAAAAACATTGAGCGAAGCATCAAATATAAGGTTTGCCGGTACTTTTTCTCTCTCCGCAATCGTCCCCTGCCCGGGTGAAGTACGCATATCACTGTTATAGCGTGCACCGATATTGGCATAAAACCATTTACATTCTATACCCAACTGCATGTTCAGAGCATGCTTGAAGATGTAAGGTATTTCATCACCTCTAACCACATTACCCCATGAATGGCTTTCAAACGAATTTCTAATTTCAGTATCCGTATAAGTATAGGATACCTGCAACGGCAACCTCACATTACAGTTCTTCGGAAGAGGCTGATATTGTACCAGAAACTCCGCACCTTTTACCCGGGCCTCCCCTACATTAAACTGTTCAAGTGTTCCGGCCCCACCCGAAGCAGCCAGATCACTTCCCAGCATATTACTGTAATTATTGTAGAACCCGATTAGTTCCGCCCTAAAATTCCCGATAGCAACACGTGTACCCAGTTCCATATTCACACTGCTTTCAGGCTTTTGATATAATTCCGCGCTTGGAGGGGCAAAGCCTTTATGAATCCCGAAGAAAACAGAAGCAGCCGGCATCAATTGATAATGTAATCCTACCCCCGGAATCAGTACACGCGCATGATTCGGAGTTTCAATACGTACCTTACCCGACCGTGCCAAATCTTCTTTCGTATAGTCTTTTTTCAGTAAGTCTACATCCTCATATCGCAGCCCGGCAGTGACAGTCCACGCGTCATATCTTAATTTAGCAAGCAGGTAACCGGCTAACGCGTTGGCAGAAGTAACACGGTTAGCATTCGTACCATGAATACCCTCCATAAACAGTACCATTTTCTTATTTTTCATGGAGTAAGAATCATCCCACTGAAAACGATCTTCCTCATCGGCATGATAACGAAGTCCGAACTCCAGATCGAAGAAAAACTCGTTCAGGTTGAAACGGTATTCGGCCCTGGTTTGTATACCTCTGGAACGGTAAGTTCTGTTATTGGCTCTTACCAACAGTGCTTCCTCTTCCCGATCTGTTTTCCCCGTCAAAATGTCGAAGTAACGGATATTCGTTTCCGGATCCACAAGTACATCGGCGATGGATCTCTTCTCTTTTGAAGTGATTCCTGCGCGCACATCATTCAGTTTGTACCAATTTCGGTGGAAATAGTTGTAATAGGCGTTGGTCGTTATTTTCAACTTGTTGGAAAAAGTCAGCAGATAAGTTGCTACCCACTGCCGATGATCGGTCTTAAGTTTATCCATTTGCGAACCTGCATACCTGAGAAAAGGAGTCTTCTTAAAATCATCTGCAGAGAGTCCCACATACGTTTCATCCGAATTTTCGTCTGCGTATCCGAATTTCAGTTCCAAAGCATGATTCACTCCTTTTACATGATCCGTTTTAACCCTTATTTTAGCTATAATATCATTTCTTTTAAATCCTTTGGCAGCATGATCTTCGTATTTCTTAAAACCATCTGACTGATAACGCAAATATTCTACCATATACCCGAAATGCTTCCAACTGCTTCCGACAGATGTATGCGACTTAAACGTATTTTTGCTTCCGTAAGAAATGTTCGCTTTACCGGAAAAACTGTTCGGAATAGGAGTCGATACCAAATTAATAGCTCCTCCCGTAGTGAACGGACCGTATTGTACCTGGCTACTTCCTTTCAGCACTTCGATGGCCTCCATCCGGGCTACATTGGGGAAATAATAAGCTGCCGGAGCGGAATAAGGAGCCGGTGCCGCCAGTACACCGTCCTCCATAATCGAGATGCGTTCACTTCGCTCGGCTTTCGTTCCTCTCAAACTAATGTTCGGGCGAAGACCGAAACCGTCTTCTTCATACATATTAACTCCGGGAACGGCCTTCAACATACGATTAATATCCGTATATCCCAACCTGCGAATTTCCTCAGGCGAAATATAATATGCCGATCCTGTGCGGTTTCTTGCTTTAAACTTACTCCCAAGTATCTGTTGGGACGATACCACTATCTCTTGCAATTGGTAGACAGAGTCTTTCTTCACCTGCTGTTCCTGTGAGTATATTCCTGAATATCCCAAAGAAAAGAGGATGATAAATAAAGGTTTTCTATTTGTCATATTAATATAATTGTAACATTGTCAGGGGGCTTCTATTCGATTTACCTCCACAAGAGATGCGCTTTACAGAAATCAAGCTACGGATAGCGGTATTACCTGCTTACTTAACACCCATATCGACTCTTTTTGAAAAGTTGTAGTGCCTGCATGGATAGGAAAAAAAGGAAAGCAAAACTCTAATGTTTTTAGGGTTATAGAAACTGTATTCCTTAAATCTGGTTTAGTTGTTTGTTTATTTACGGCGGCAAAGATAAAGACACTAAAATTAACCCACAATCACTATATTTAGGTATTTGTATAAATCAAAAGTTATATTAATATTGCATAAAAGCACTTGCTTATATAAAGAGTATAAGCATTATATGGCATTCAATTTATAGTGTTACGCTGGCAGTAGGATAATAGCCAATTAAGTAATATTTGTATGTTGCACCGGATCACATAAAATTGAACTTACAGTTCAAAAACGGCTTTTATCACTTAAAAAAACAGGATGACGGATGGCTCACTACAGAGATAAATCTTGTACCATTTCTCTCAGTAAAGTTCTTAACTGCACTCTTGTTTATACAGAAACTTTTCTACTTTCAGGAATTAATATTGTCGAATGGATGCAAAGCACTAAAAACTCAAAGCAATTAAGAGCATCATCAGATGGAACAAAAAAATGAAGGATCAGAGTTAGCAAGCCTCCCAACGAAAGCCCAATAGCCCCAATTAACTGTATAACAAAGCATTGCCAAGACAAAAAGCCGGAATAGGATAGCCCCCTAATCCGGCCTTTATATGATTCTTCGCTATAAATACGTATATCAGTACTCCAAATCAGGAGCAACCTTCTTACTTTCTGTTCTCAATTTGCTGGGAGTCATTCCAAATAATCTCTTACAGTAGGAAGTGAAATGAGCTTGCGAATTGAAATCAAAATCCATTGCGATCTCTTGAAAAGGAGTATCCGACTCACTTATTTTTTCTCTGATCAACTCCGCCTTCTTTTTTTGCATCCACTGATAAGGACTTTCTTTAAAACAATTTTGGAACTTACGATTAAAGGAGCGCTCAGAAGTACAATACAAACCGGCAAATTCCTTTACACTCTTTACTTTCCTATAATTATTCATTACAAAATCTTCAAAATGTCCTGTATTCCCCAATATAGAAGAAAAAAAAGTAAATAATTCTTTCTTCGTATAATATCCTCTCAAAACCAACAAAACCTCTTGTTGTTTGATAAGATGCATATGTTTACACTGCATCTTAGCATATAAATATGCGACAATGGAGTTTAAAACAGCTTGCAAAGGATCTCTTATAGGAAGCACACACATCTCTTTTTTTCTTTCCTTATAAGAAGAAAGAGAGTTCATATATACTTTGTCACACACCCTTATGTCTTTATTCCAAAATAGTAAAAGACATTTTGCATCATATATAACTTCAATTTTATTATCTACATGTTGCGGAATAAGAACCATTTTATCTTTCTCAATATGTACATTCTGATACTCACCACTATCAATAGACACCTCTCCATCAAGAAGGAAAAGAATACAAGGAGAAGCACTATTATCTATTTTACTTACACTATCTTTCTCTAAATTATAATAAACGAAACCTGTATTAACATTTATTTGATAGTTTATGCATGACAGATGTTCTTTAAAATAAAGTAATTTCATAACATCATTTTATTTAATATATAAAATTAAGCTATTAGAGGTTACTTATCATACAATAACCTTTTACATAAATTCGCCAATTATGTCTATAATTATTCATAAGATAATCTTCTTTAGCATTTCTTTTTCATAAAGTTCTAAAAGCTAGTTAGTTTTAGGCCAGATGATGATTAATCCTTCAACATTCTATTATTTCTTCAAATCATTTCATTCTATATCAAAACAACGGAACAAAAAAGGCAACAAAAACAGAATTGTTCTTGCCGCCTTTATGTTTTATACAAAATTAATGTAATACATTATTCTTCATTCGTTAACCAACCCCAATAATCTGAATTCGTCACTCTCTCAATGGACACCTTTCGATCACCCATCCTGACTTTATCCGGACCTGAAGCCGGCACCGAACTAGCATGATATCCGACTCCGCGCCATTTCAACATATGTTGAGGTACTTGTCGTTTCAGCAATGCACTATACACAGCTTTAGCGCGGCGTTTCGACAAATCTATGTTATAATTGTCGCTTCCTCTTGCATCTGTATACCCGGTTATCAAGAAATTGTTATCCGGATAACTTTTCAACAGATCTGCAATCTTATCCAAAGTGATTTCAGATTCGGAAGTAATCACATCCTTATCAAACGCAAAATGAATGTTATCGAATAAATCACAAACATGACTTTCCACCACAGCCGGCACTTCAATTCTCTTTTCAACAATTCGTTCTACAATCCTATCAACCGGACGGTCTATATATTGCACAACCGGCATAGGACGTTTTGTACTTCCACCCAAACGGAACATAATACGCATCGAAGCCTGAACAAAACGCGTTTGTTTTTTATCGACAGGCATGATGTATTCTCCCTGTAATCCTACTCCCCAATGATCGTTAAGCCAAGCTTGTACTCCGGCTCCGAAGGATAAGGGGAAATAGGATTGTTTAGATCCTATTTTCTCTTTGTTCCAAGGATTGGATGATGTCCATTCTGCTTCTCCTATAGGATCATTCTCAAACTTTCCTGCATTAATTGCATAAAAATCATGATGGAGGTAGTTAACACCTACGCGTAAATAAGGTTCTACATATTTTGATTTAAACAATGGGGTTAACCGGAATTGAAGTCCCGGACCGGCCATATACATGAAATCAAACTTACGCCCGCCTGTTTCAACTTGTTTTCTTGCCAGTCCCAATGTCCCCTGCAAATCAAGATAAAACCAAGGATTCAATTCACGAGCTGCATAGAGTTGGATACCGCCAAAAAGATGATCGATATTCATTCGATACAGATAGTTCCCATCGACCTGACGAAAATCCGAGAAAGTCACTCTGTCCCAGTTGATAAGAGCTCCACCTACCCCTATTTCCCAGGCTTTGGTTCTATGTGCTGTTTGTCCTTCCATCTTATCGTTTTGAGCATGAACATAAAAGGGAAAAACAGTGATGGCCAATGCTCCTATAAGAAGTCTATTTTTTATTTCATTGAAATTCATATTATTCTATTTTTCTTTATAGGTTACACTAATTTCAGGCATATCTTTATATGTATTCTCAACATAATACGTACCGTTATCTGCTTTCTTCTTGAGAACTCCTAAAGACACATTGTTAGAGTAGATAAAAGCGCTACTCGCTCCTACCGAATAGATTGTAGCTCCCAAGTACGGGCTAAGGGCAGCATACTCAGGTTTCTTGTAACTCGACTTATTAAGTTCGCTTGTGGCTGTTTGTACCCCCAATGGAGAGGTATAAGTAAACTTAACATAACAGAGTAGAAGTTCCTTCGCCTCTTCCGGAGCATAAAATTCAGGTTCAATGTAATCTATGCCGTTCGGTTTTACTGTTTTTACCAATTCACGTTTACATATGATATTAAAATCAATAGTCGAAAAGTCAAATTCCCCCTGGGCTTTATTCAAGAATACATCATCTCCACTTTCAGCAGATGCCTTTGTTAAGGCTAGAGTTTTAAGTGTAGGAGGTATCTGATAAGGTGCCATCTTACATACTCCATTCCAATAAACCGTCTCTCCGTAATAAGGAGTATCTTTTACTATCGAGAAATAGTTGTCTTTTCCATCCCAAAAATCAGTTATTCCATTTTTTATGCCGGCAGGATTCTCTTTAACATATCGATTAGGATTAATAGACATTGATGTACTACTCATATTAGGTGTAGTACTTTCTATCTTTTTCGTTTTATCAAGAGATGTCGGGTCTTCCGGATTTGTAACCTGATATGCCGTAAATCCGGCATTGACATTAGGCAAATAGCTGGGCAATGTTTTCCATTCCGCACCAGGATCTGTCTTTCTCTCTACTCTAAACTGCAGGTTATGTTCATAATCAAGATATGGAGAGGTACCAATATAAATCATTCTAATCTGCATTCTGTTAGGGACATAAGTGTTTTCTGCAGATTCCTTTGTCACCTTATTAATAGTCACCTCCTTAACTTTCCCCCATCGGGCATCTATATCGTCAATTTGAGGAAGATCTTCTTTCGGAATAATAAATTCTCCCTCTTCATTAGCTGTATAAGTTTTAGCCGGATCCAAACCGGGAATTCCCTTAACCACAGCCTTCGGAGCCTTATTGCCAGATTCGTCATACACACGATAAGCTACTCCTCCATCGGTTGTACGAACATACTCTCCAAATTCTTGTTGTGAATAAAGTGCAATCACGTTAGGTACTCCTTTGATAATAGTAACTTCAGCACCCGGTTTTCCCGGAACACCGGGTTTTCCATCCTTACCGTCCGCACCATCTTTACCATCCGCACCTCTCAAAAACTCCCAAAAATCACTTAAAGTTGTTTTACCACAATCCCAATCCAAAGACGGATTATGAGGATTTTTCACTTTAGGGCCAGTATTGTTACAACCCGCCTCAACACTCTCTACCCACAATTCATAGGCACTTTTCCCATTAGCACCATCTTTACCGTTAGCGCCGTCTTTTCCAGCAGCCCCGTCCTTACCGTTAATACCATCTTTTCCGTTGGCACCATCCTTTCCGTTAATGCCATCCTTTCCATTGGCACCATCCTTACCGTTAATGCCATCCTTACCATTGGCACCATCTTTACCATATGCACGAATACCGGTATCTTTCCCATTAATATACCAGTTCCCATTGGTACCGATTATTACCTCTGGCGATCTTCCATCTTTACCTATCGCAGCCTTTCCGGTATCTTTTCCATTGATTACCCAATTTCCATTTTCTCCAATTGTAACAGTAGGTGTTGTTCCTGCAACTCCTTCTTCACCTCTGGAAGGTTTTCCTGTATCTACTCCATCAATCAACCAATTACCATTATCCCCGATCGTAACTACCGGTGGAACAGCATCTTCTCCATTCTGTCCATCCCTACCCTGAGCACGTATTCCGGTATCCTTATTGCCAATCCACCAATTCATATTATTACCAATATGAGGTGTTTGCCCATTCTCGCCACTCGCTCCTGTCAGATAATACCAAAAATCTCTAAGATTATTCTGGGATACAGGCCACATACTTCCCGGGCGGTGAGGATTATCCAGAGCACCAGTAGCTACTTCTTCCTTCCACAGTTCAAAAGCACTTTTTCCATCCAGACCGTCCTTACCTTTTAAATACTTAAAAAAATCAGTTATTTCAGTCTCTTTCTTAGGCCAAGAAATCACTCCATTCTCTACATTCTCTTTCCAAAATTCATAAGCTGACATTCCTCTATCACCTTTCGGTCCTTTGGGCATCGTAATATCCACTTCTGTACAAGACTGCCCTAAAATAATGGTTAAGATGTAAACCATTAAATGTAATAATTTAGCATTGTTCATTTTGTTATATCAATAAATTACACAAAAGAATTATACAAACAACAGTCTAGAACACATCTATAAGTCCAAAAAAAATCATATTCAGAACTGCGTTTGACAAGTACGTACTTTTCGATGCAAAGATAATGCCCCACAAACACATATATTTACATAAAGAAGAATACTATTTATATGTATCAGACAATTTCAGAACACGAGTCCCTGCAGCCGGTTACATATCAAATAGACACAGACCGCCTCGAAAAAAGTCAAATAAAAGACTCCGCAAAAGAACAGTATAAATCAGTTACCAACCTCTACTTACCACGAAACGACAAAAACTGTATATGCACGTCAGTCCCGAACGTTAATACCCAAGAAGCCAAGCCTGGCAGATAAAATCCTAAGAAATGAGGATTGCCAACTCTAGGGACATGCCCTACCTTTGCCGCAAACCCTAAAATATGATAAAAAGATTATTTTTCCTCCTACCTTTCTCTACGATAGTCTCGGCCAATGAGCCCGATACAATACAGGTTAAGCGTATCGATCTGGATGAAGTTACAATAGTAGCTTTTAAACAAAACACACCTAATCGTGAGCCACTTTCTATCTCTACCTTAGATAATCGCTTCCTGAAAGAGAATGAAATATCGGGAGCTAAAGACTTAAGTTCCTTACTTCCTAATTTCTATATGCCCGATTATGGGTCCAAGCAGAATTCTCCGGTTTATATTCGGGGGATAGGAGCCAAAAAGGATGCTCCATCAGTAGGCTTTTACGTAGATGGCATTCCCTATTTTGAAACGTCCGCTTTCGATATTGACTTGTCGGATATAAGTAGTATAGAAGTACTTCGTGGACCGCAAGGCACACTCTACGGACGTAATTCTATTGGTGGAACCATCAATGTATATACCCATTCGCCCCTCGATTATCAAGGTACGTATTTCCGGTTGGGATATGGCAGTTACAATGATATGCGATTAATAGCTTCGAACTATACGAAGGTGAACGAGCAGTTAGGTTTATCCTTTAGCGGTAATTATCATCACAATGATGGCTTTTTTACCAATTTGCATACCCATAAAAAGGCAGATAAACTTGATAACGGAGCCGGACGAATCGGGCTCACATGGAAACCCGCAACCCATTGGACTACCCGCTTCATAACCTCCTACGAATATTCCAATCAAGGAGGATATCCATACGGATTGTATAATGCCGACAAGGGAACAACAGAAGCCGTAAACTACAACAATGAAGGATTATACCGACGAAATCTGCTAACCTCCGGAATCAACATACGGTATAACGGCCCCCATATCAGCTTCAACAGCCAAACATCCTATCAATATATACAGGACAAGATGGGAATCGATCAAGATTTCTCGCCTCGCAATATATTCTATGGTCAAAATAAGATACGGCAACATATGTATTGCCAGGAATTTACGGTTAAATCGGTCAATAAGAGCCGCTATCATTGGATAACGGGTGCGTTTGTTTTCCGACAGACCATAAACAGGAAAGTTGACCTTAGTCGTTTTACAGATACCACCCGACACCTTACTAATAGTGGAATTCCCACACAAGGGATCGCATTTTATCATCAATCTACACTCGATCTGTTGCAAGGACTGTCTTGTTCTGTAGGGTTACGTTACGATTATGAACACGCCCGATGCGATTTTTCCAAAGTACAGCAGCCATTAAATGGAAATGGGGAAACAAAATCGCTTGAACAATTCAACCGATCGCTTCACTTCGGGCAGTTTACTCCTAGGTTCAGTATGCAGTACCTCTCTTCTCACAATCAATTGTTCTATGCCTCCGTATCCAAAGGATATAAAGCCGGAGGATTCAATGTCTCTTTCCTCAACAATGACGACTACCTTTATTCCCCCGAATATAACTGGAATTACGAAATAGGTACCAAACTATCATTCCTGAACAATCGGCTATCAGCTGATTTGAGCCTGTTCTATATAGATTGGCGCAATCAGCAGATAACCAATACTATTCCAACCGTAGGTAACGTAATCCGAAATGCCGGTCGCTCTCGTAATAAAGGCATCGAAGCCAGTTTTCAAGCTCGTCCGACGAAATCATGGATGATGTATATGAATTATGGATATACAGATGCACGATTTGTTCACTATCAAAAAGAAGAACGCGGTATCCTAAAAGATTATGGAGGTAACTATCTGCCTATGGTTCCCCGCCACACTTTCTCTTTGACAACCGGATATTCATTTTATGACATCTGTTCCTGGATCGACCGCCTTACCCTCAACGCCGGCGTATCGGTAACAGGTCCCATTTATTGGTATGAAGATAACCAAGCCAAACAAAGCCCGTATGCATTGGTCAATCTAAGAATTAGCATAAACAAAGGATGCTTTACATGGGAAGTCTGGAGCAAGAATCTCACAAATACCGACTACCTGAGCTACTACTTCGTAACCAGTAAAGCCTATGCTCAAAAGGGAAAACCCATTACCTTAGGTACATCAGTCAGCATCAGTCTCTAATCAAACGATATGAATCACATGTGTATAAACAAGCCTTCACCGCTTTCCCGGAAAACACTGAACCTCAGTACATTTTTCTGCCTATACATTGCACAAGCCATCCCGATGAGTTTCTTCTCTACAGCCATACAAGTACTAATGAGGCAAGCCGATTACTCTCTTTCTTCCATCGCCTTATTACAACTCATCAAACTCCCCTGGATATTGAAGTTTCTTTGGGCACCGCTTGTCGACCGGCATTGTATCACCCTAAAAGACTATAAACGCTGTATCATTACATCCGAAATCGTATATGCATTACTGATCCTGATGGTAGGCCTGCTCGATATCCAAACAGATCTTTACCTTATCATTGGATTAGTATTTCTATCATTGATAGCCTCAGCTACACAAGATATAGCTACAGACACACTTGCAGTGCTCTCCTTTGGTAAGTCGGATAAAAGTTTGGTCAACAGTATGCAATCAATGGGTAGCTTCGGAGGTACATTGATAGGAACAGGTATATTACTCCTCGTTCTTCAGCACTATGGCTGGCATGTGGTGATACCATGCTTATGCATTTTTGTACTATTGGCAATTATTCCGTTATTGAAAAACAAACATATGAAAATAATACCCAAAGAACCTTCGAAACGGGCACAATTCACTGATTTTATCTGGTTCTTTGCCCGTCGTAACATCTGGAAACAAATAGGATTCCTATTACTATATTATGCCAGTATTATCGGAATTTTATCGGTGTTACGCTCTTATCTGGTCGATTTGGGTTATTCAATGAAAGAGATAGGCATTATGATAGGTATCGGAGGTACCGGAGCTGCCTTCGCATCATCTTTCCTGGCCGGATTACTGGTTCGTAAAATCGGGCGATATCATTCCAGAATACTATTTGCAATATTCATCCTGCTTACTACACTCTATTTTATGTGTATTTCATGGACAGTCCCTTCATTTTCAATGCTTTGTTTAGGGATCGTCCTGCTATGGAGTGCCTATGGAATGGCAACTATTGTAGTGTATACCACTTCTATGGATTGTGTACGCAAAGGATGTGAAGGAACCGACTTTACCATCCAAACAGTACTCACACACTTAAGCGGCTTACTAATAGCCTTTCTTAGCGGGGTGGTAGCCGATAGAACCGGTTACCACGGTCTCTTTATTTTCGAAGTTATATTGGCTTCCATATCACTGATCTATATATTTTATTTCTTCAGAAAAGAATCTCAACCCATTCATTCTTAACATATATGTATACTGAAATAATCAATAAATACAATGTACCGGTACCTCGATACACCAGTTATCCACCGGCCAATTATTTTGAGCCATTTACCAACGCCCGCTACCTGGAGGCTGTACAGCAGTCGAATCAGGCTTCAGAGCGCGCATTATCGTTTTACCTGCATATCCCGTTTTGTCGGCACTTATGCCACTATTGCGGATGCAATTCGTATCCCATGGCACGTCCCGAGATTATTGAGTCATATGTAGAAGCTTTGCATCAAGAGATAGATCTGATTCTTCCCCTGTTAGATAAGGATCGGCCGATCGCGCAGATACATTATGGCGGTGGAAGCCCCACAGCCATTCCCGTTGCTTTAATCAAAGAATTGAATGCTCACTTATTATCATCATTCTCAGCCATCGACCGCCCTGAAATAGCCATTGAATGTCACCCAGGCTATCTCTCAGAAAAAGACTGGCTGCAACTTACCGAATGCGGCTTTAACCGTCTCAGTATTGGTGTGCAGGACTTTAATATCGAGGTACTGAAAACAGTCAATCGCCGCCCTTCTTTATTACCGATGGAAGATATATTTATCCTGCTACGCGAAAAGGGAATAAGTATCAACCTTGATTTTCTTTATGGTTTACCCAAACAAACTGTGGAGAACTTCACCCGCAACATAGAGCAGGCTATTCTTTTATCACCCGACAGACTGGTTATGTTCAGTTATGCCCACGTGCCTTGGATTAATAAGCGACAGTTGCTTCTGGAGAAATCAGGCCTACCCGACAACCATGAAAAACAGACAATGTTTGACACTGCTGCCGGACTATTGCATAAATCCGGTTATCAATCTATCGGAATGGATCATTTTGTACGCCCCAATGACGAGCTGAGCATCGCCATGCAAACTAAAAAATTACATCGTAATTTTCAAGGCTACTGCACCCGGCGTACTACCGCACAGGTATATGGTTTGGGAGTAACCGCTATCAGTCAGCTTGAATCGGCTTATGCTCAAAATACGAAAGATATTCCCCATTACATCAAGACTATCAGTAAAGGCGAACTAAGTATTACCAAAGGTTATGCCCTTTCTCCAACCGAACAGCTCACCAGAGAGGTTATCGAAACCCTAATGTGCAATGGCTGTATCGATTGGAGAGATCTTTCAAAGCGCCTGCATGTATCGGTATCCACTTTAAAGGCTGCCACTGCCTACGATGAAAAAAAACTATCTGGCTTTGCCGATGACGGACTGATTTATTATACAGACGACTATCTTGAGATGACAACCGCAGGTTCGGCATTTGTACGCAACGTAGCGGCTTCACTTGACAAACTGATGCTCCACTCTCCACATTCATATTCAAAACCTTTATAACAATGAACCAGACAGTAACAGAAAATCATCGTTTGCGAGATACCATCATCATCGGTGCAGGTCTAACAGGTCTGACTACCGCCTATTGCCTTACCCGTAAGGGATGTGATATCGAGGTAATTGAACAGAGCCCCTGCGTAGGCGGCCAGATACGTACCTACCACGAAAATGGTTTTACGTTTGAGAGTGGGCCCAATACCGGTGTAATCTCCCACCCTGAAGTAGCCGAACTCTTGGCGGAACTATCCCCCACCTGCCGTTTAGAAACGGCCAGTGAAGCGTCCAGGCAACGCCTTATATGGAAAGGAGATCGCTTTCATTCTCTCCCCTCAGGACTGTTCAGTGCAATCACCACCCCATTATTCAGTACAAAAGATAAATTCAATATACTGGGTGAACCCTTCCGTTCAAAAGGAAACAATCCCGATGAAACGATTGGTGAACTGGTACAGCGGCGCCTGGGTATCTCTTATCTACATTATGCAGTAGACCCATTCATTTCCGGGGTTTATGCCGGTGACCCTATGCGATTGGTTACCCGTCATGCCCTGCCTAAACTTTATCAACTAGAACAAACTTATGGCAGTTTCATTCTCGGTGGTATTGCAAAATCATTTTCACATCGAAGTGAACGCGACCGGTTGGCTACACGAAAAGTTTTCTCTACTTATGGGGGACTTAGTAACCTGACAAAAGCATTGGAACAGGCCATTGGAATCAAACGATTCTCCCTGGGAGCTACTTCCACTTCCCTAATGCCATGTGAACAAGGATGGGTAGTTTCTTTCACAGATTCCTGTGGAATAGTTAACCGAATCCACTGCCGAAAGGTGATAACCACCGCACCTGCCTTTGCCCTCCCTTCACTTCTTCCTTTCGTCCCTGACAAACAGATGAATCGGATAAGTAATCTTACCTATGCCCCTGTGATGCAAGTCTCCGTGGGATTGCGTAATACTTATGGAAAAGAGTTTCATGCCTTTGGCGGATTGGTTCCTTCCTGTGAACAAAAACCAGTTTTAGGTATTCTGTTTCCATCGGCCTGTTTCGATAACCGTTCCCCCGAAGGAGGTGCATTATATTCATACTTCTTAGGCGGGACGAGACACCCTGAACTTCTAGAGAAAAGTGACGACGAAATTATCAGGTTGATAACCACCGGCCTGAATGAAATGTTAGATTATCCTGCCGGAATAGTACCTGATCTTATACGTATCTTCCGGCATAAGAAAGCCATTCCCCAATACGAAAGCAGCAGTACCGACAGATTTGCTGCGATCAATGAACTGCAAAAACAGTATCCCGGATTGGTGGTAGCAGGAAATCTCAAAGGAGGAATCGGCATGGCCGACCGCATCAAACAGGCTGTTGAAATCGCCCGAGAAAGATGAACTCTCACTTTCATCGGGCATCTACATCTATAACAGCCAGAAAGAATAGTATTTGTTGAGTATACCTAATATTTTCGTATAAAATCTGTTGAAAGATCTTATACGACTTATATATTCTTGCTTCATGGCACAAAGATAAATCCTTTGTTGATAAAGTCAACAAAAAAAGAGCTGCATATCATAGAAGATTTTCTTTCGCATCAGGGGCATGCTGAAAAATAGCACCTACTATCTGACAATCATCCAGTTCCTTACAATCACCACAGGTATTATATCCCTTCTCATTTACACATTTTCGAATTGGACAATAGTCATTGCAATACGCAAATTTCGCTCCGTCCGTACGACACCCCATACAATTTATGGTTGCCGGTGTAATTTCCGGTGCATTGTTCATTATGCTCCACTTTTGGGCGGTTTTCTCTCTTAATTCATTATCATCTCGGACAGTGGCTATACGGGCATCGCAATTTTCGCAATCTAATCCGCAACATGCAATTAATTGTTTCATCATTTCGGGTTTCATTATTCGACAAAAATAAGAATAAAAAACAAGAATATGAGCAGATAAGAGGTATTTGATTACCTTCTACTACGCATGATATAGATACGCACATGATCACCGCCACAATGGAAGGTAATGCTGCAGCACAGGACTTTCTCTCACATCTCCCTCTGAAAGCGACATTACCCTTTATACCCCGTGGAGTAGCGTTGCAATTTTCTGCTTTCCTTGCTCCTACGCATCTATCTTCCGAAAAGTTCGTTGCAGTCGTACTCATGACCAATTCCTTTGTTACGGTCTGCGAATGGCAGTAAACCGATAATACATAACAGCCCATCCATGACCGCCATGACCAGTATCAGCAGGGGGAGGTAAGTGATGCCTCGCAATACCATTTGTACAAAAGTATCTTGATGAAGAATCGGCACAAGCAATTCATAAGTAAACGGATTTTGGTTTATCAATTGACATGAAGTAAGCAATAGATAGATATCTCGATAAAAAAGTTCTCAAAAGTCCTTTCTTGCTGACTCCACATTTTTACAAAAAATGCAAAACAGGGATCAACCAATTGTCTTTATGCAAGAATAATGTATATTTATAAGAAATAAAGTAGAAGGAGGCAATAGGAAGTTAATATCGTAGAGACAAGAAACGAACTCACTGACAAGAGATAATTAATATCCTGAAAGCAGGAAGTTAACTTCCTGCTTTCAGGATATTAATTTCACGGAACGAAACTACATTAAATTGAAAAACAGAGAAAGAATCCAATAAAAAAGAAAGCTTTTTCTTCTGGAGTTCATTTACACACGTTTATTCTTTAAATAGCATTTTGCAATCAAATCGATTCTTCGATTTAACTTGATCACAAAAAACAGTCTAAATCCTTTCTTAAAGAACACAATCTTTAAAAAAAACAAAACGCACGAATCATGCTATTGCAAAATCCATGCGTTTTTATTCTATTCCAATCTTTCAGGCCGGAAAAAATCGTTTCTCCGCATTTTCAAAATACAAAATGACAAATCGATTACTTATCCGTTATTCCACTCATGATTTTCAATGCTGCATTCAATAAAGTTTCATTCGTATTGCCAAAAGGCAAATAAGTACTCAGATAAGAATCTTCATTGTATTCGTATGTAGGTTTGAAACCGGTGGCATAATCTGACTTTTCTTCTGCATTGTATACATTGCAAACAACCAGATTCAATATAAACCGATCCGTTGGATGAACAAAAGGCTTTGTAGCAACATATTCCCCCGCCGTTTTAGTACCTATCAATACAACCTTCATATAAGGATTAAGACAATTGATAACCATCTCCGCCGCCCCTCTGGTAGCATTGGTAGTCAGTACATAAACAGTAGACAGGTTAAGATTGGCACCGGATTGGATAAGCTCCGGATTGAATGTCAAATCCTGATTTGCTTCCACGCGTTTATCACTGTATCTCAATAGAGCCAACAATTGATTCATCTTATCAGCCGGAGCAAGCATCGTACAGAGCAACTGGGCACAATCTAAACTGCCTCCGGTGTTATAGCGTAAATCTAATACAAACTCATTTACCCCTCCTGTCTGGAAATCCCGGAAGGCCCTACGCAAATCATCATTATAAGCCTGACTGTCTGTCGTCGGCCCTGCCTTAAATTCATTATACATCAAATAGCCTACCTTTTTCCCATTCCATGGAATAATCTCAAAACGGTGAACAGGCTTATCCGCCAAAGAACGTGAAGCGGGCATTGTCGTCTCTCCTATCGGCACCACCCCACCGGTTACCTCACCATCTTCACCGACAACTTCTTTATAAACACCTATCTGAAGTTGACGGGTACTTCCCTGCAGTAATTCCGATTCAACCTTTTTAGTGATATAATCTCCATTCATCATCATAATCCAATGACCACGCTGCAATCCAGCTTCTTCGGCAGGCGATCCGGGCACCACATAAGAGATTAAAGCGTTATACGCTGTATCATTATCAAGCACTTTATATAAAGTATAATCAAAACCATAGCTCGGAATAGGTTCATCCAGCAAGGAGTCGATCTTACTAAAGCCATTATCCATGGAAGCGACGGCTTTTTTCAGAAACGCTTCCGGTTTCTGAAAATAGTCCGGAGCAGCAGGTGATGGCATATCTCTATACCACAGATACTCCTGACGCATCACACTGTCTATCCAAATATCGCGTCCCGTCTCCGGATAATATTCCGGCCAGCGGTCTACACCACAGGAAAAAAGACTTGTCAGTATAAGAGTTCCCAGTAAGGGAAGTATCAATCGTTTTCCTCTTTTCATAATTTATAGGCAATCTTAATCTGCGCAAATGTAGTGAATACTTAGCTTTCATACCACAATTACGATATAAAAAGATATAAAGGAGTTTCGAAAAAAGTACTCTTCTTATCACACCAGATATAGAAGGTACTACACACAAACAAAACAAATAATAATCCCTATCTTCACAGATGGGAATTATTGAGACTCCTTTTCCAATTTCTGTTATACAAATTTTATCGGTAGGATTAAACTTTCTTCTTTTTATTGATACAATATTCTTCTAAAGAATAAAACCAATCAGTCCCTTTAATAAAAAGGGGCTGTCCCAAAAGCCAAATCCTTACTTGTTTAACTTACAATCCGTAAGTATTCAATGAAATATCATCCAATAAACTTGAGATTATTACTTTTCCTAATTAAGGAACAAGGGTGATTTCACATTTTTTACTGTTAAACAGTAAGTAGCAGTAAAAGGCTATCCGACTTTTTGGATAGCCCCATGAAAGAAACGAAATATTACTACTATCTTCACAGACCATAGTCAACATAGTAAAGTTTAGTATCCGGTACTAATCTATATCCTTGATACAACGGACATGTACTCCATAACGTGTAGAATGTGTAGTACGAACACGTATACCAGAATTGTCAGTCTTTAGTTCCAACAAGTAAGGATTAGTTCCTCCTGCATCTTCTTTTATCGTACTCCAATATGTTGTGTAAGATTCTACTTGAGCAAGACCTGTTGAGTTCAGATCTCTGTATCCACCTTTAGATGGCATAAATAAGTAATCATCTTGTTTTTCTGCGGTAGGCAATGTCACAGTTCCAAACCAATAGCCTGCTACACCATTCTTTAATCCATATACATATCCGGCACTAACCAAATTATCAAAATCCGCTTTTGATGGTGTTTTCCAACCAATCGGACATGGATCATTTAAAGGATTCCATCCGGTATAAATTTCTTCCTTATCAATATCCAAAGGATCCTTACAATTCCAATTATAATAGTCTCCTCCATTCCAAACTTTACTTATGTACTCCTGTGTAGTGGCAAATTTACCAGAGCATAAATTTCCAGACGCCCAGATTGAATTGCCTACCCAATATCCCTTTACCCAAATAGCCTTAGCCACCAAATCTGAAGTTATGTTATTGACCAATCCTCCTAAAGCATACTCTTTACCATTAATGCTCCAGCCCACATGAACCCGTCCAGAAGCTTCCAATCTGGTACCAGAAAGTTGAACAGAACCATTCTGCTCCACATGCTGTCTTAATAATTTAGTTCCTTTCGGAATAATAATATCCCTTCCTTCCTGCTTATTCACATCATATGAAAGCGTATATATCGGAGTTACAGGTTCTGGAGAATCATCGACAACACACCGAACAGTCCTAAACCAATATCTACCCGAATTAGGGGAAATAAGAAAATCTCCTCTCCCCCCTACTATAGCTACACAGGCATTAGTTGCCGTTGCAGAAGAGGAATTATAATATGCCCCAAAAGATAAATTAGTCAATCTACCGTTACTATTATCTCTCAAACCGGATACAGGAAAATAAATATTTAATAAAGTTGTACCTGCCGGTACTTCGTATTGTCCCCATTGATGAGACTTGGAATTATCCTCTCCATAGGGACCTATCGTTGTAAGTAAATCGTGATTGTTCTCTAAAGTTTTCAATTCATATCCCGATGGGGTCTTCCACTTCTTTCCAAGAGGTGCCCATCCTCTTGCAGTCATATATCTACAAATATCTCCAATTCCTTTCGAATAGTCATCAATATTCAATCCGGATAAATTATCCTCTCTATTGCTTTGATTCAATGGCGGGACTATTTCATTAATAGCATAAGGGATATTTCTAATATCATATACTTCACTAGTCGGATTAAAAGTAACCTCCGGAGTGGAGGCATCTCCTCCTAATGCAAATAAAGATCCATATCTAAAATAAAGCCCCTGATAACGTTCATGAGGTGCTCTCTGCCCCTCACTCGGGGTATCATCAAAAGTCAGTTTTGTTCCGTCCCAATAAATATTCGACCCGGCAAATTGAGGTAACGATGTTTTTAATTCGATCAAACGGGTATTCCCCACACTATTATACGCACAGATTTTTAGATCCTGATTTCCAATGCGTCTTCGATAAAACAAATATAAATCAGTACCTCCTTCTAAAGATGTCTCTATCTCAGTTCGTCTATCCAAAGAATTGACCATGGTAGCTAAACCTACGTTTCCATTGCCGGATTGGGTATCAGACTGAATATATGCACTAACAATATGTTCTCCAATTAGTACTCCATTATTACCGGATTCATAGTTGGAAAGAAAAACATTCTGTTTAGTCACAGATATATCTTTCACCAAATTACCAATTGTAACTCTAACAGTTCCTTCAGCCGAAACAGAATTAGTAAAGTTAACCTTAATATCTGTTGAGTTAGAGTTTATTGTTTGTCCGGCTACCAGTTCCATCCCTCTTGCGTTAAGCAATTCGATGGACGACGAAGGTGCCACATTCCCTCTATCATAAGCATTCGTAGTGACTGTAGTCACTATAATATCATTTTGTTCTCCGTCCGCATAAAAACAAAACTCTGAATTCGACAGGCCTAAATAATATTGGCCGTTAGCCACTAATTCATGAAAATCATCCAGCAAAGTAACCCGGCATACAACCCCTGTACCCGGTTGATAATTCACTAAAGCCTCCTCAATAGTAGCATATCCCCTATTCTCCACTGACTCTACATTGATTTTATAGCTGACATTGGGCTTATTTAATTGTGCACTACTTTTAGGACCACCAAGCTTCACGTAAAAATATCTATCAATATTATTACCAAAATGTCCTGACAAAATGATCCCATACTCTCCACCTCTATTATCTCCGGTCAAGAATGGATATACATAAACCGGACGGTCAGAAACATCCGACTTAGTAGTATTTCCCACAATATCACTAATTATCAGTCCTGAAAGACGAGTAGCAGTATCATCTTTCGTCCCATAATCAACAACCTCCTGAGGCGTCACCCTATCAATTGGAAGCATATTATCAAAATATCCCACTGACGGGACATCGACAACTGTGAATCCTGTCAATATAAAACTATTTTTCTGATTCGCTTTTGTCGCATCAATGTATAGTTTAGAAACTATTCTGCTCAAATTCACCACTTGTTCCAATGACATATTTTTCTCTATTTTATCGACCCGAATCATTGAAGTCATTGGAATCTTCTCATTAACAAAAGGAATTCTTCCCTGCGGATTGGAAAGTGGAGTCAATCCTGCACCTCCCGATGAAACCGGATCACCAAATGTCAGCAGACCGGCTATCTCATCATATGTTTTCCCACTGAAAGACTCCTTTTTACTCATAATCATTGCATCCGCATTCGCAACAAAATACAACACATGCGGTTCATTACTTACTGATAGCTGCACAATCATCTGACCGGCTATTTGTTTAGTCGGTACAGCCTCCACAAAAACAGCATCCGAAGTTGTTGCTCCTCCGGCCGGCAGTTTAAATGATAATACCCATGGATTATCAAAATCACCATCATTGTGAATTGTTGCTTTGGTAACCGGTTTATTGAAAGAACCCGATTGAAACTTTACAGCAATATTAGCTTTCCCTTCAGGTGCTTCAGGTATACGTCCTGAAGCATCATTAATAATATTTTCGTCCGTACATGCATATAAAAACATAAACAGAACGAACAGTATACTTATATAGTTCATAGATTTCTTTTTATACATAAAACAAGGACGTAATTCAATTTATACTACGGGGAGCCCATTTAGGCCTGACAACCAGATCTTTATTCACATTAGAAATAACAGCCCCTAACATATACTCTTTTCCATCCACAACCCAACCGGTATGGAGTCTACCGTCTGAAGAAGTTAAAACCTGATCAGAAAGTGTTATGCTGTTGCCAGCATCGACATATTGTTTTTTGATAAATATATTTCCTGAACTCACAGTTGTACGGGCATGTGCTTCATCTATATTATAAGTCAACATATATAAAGGCTTGATCGATTCAGGACTGTCATCTACCACACAACGAACAGGCATCAAATTCGCATCTCTAAGCACTCCAGCATGAATGAATGGAATATCATTCTGCTCTTGCTGAAACGTATATATCCGTTCTCCGCTTTTAGGGGAACTACACATATATCGGATATAACAACCTTTCTGAAAATATCCACCGCTCACACTTGCAGAGCCACTGGCGGGGAAAAAATATCGATTGTCAATTCTGATACCTTGTTCCAAGGAAGTATTTCCACTCCAATCTGAGTTTTCACCGATATCGGTCCAAATTCCTTCTGTTTTCTTTACATCAGCAGAAATAATAGCCCGCCAATCTTCCTTGGTAGGCGTTCTCCATTTCATTCCTTTCTCTGATCCGGGTGCAATACCCCTTCTTGATAAAAATATACAGATATCCCCTATATCATTATTAGGAGAGAAAGGCATATTTGACATAGACTCCGGATAATCCATATCAGTAAGATATGGAATATCACTGCTTACTGTATATCTGGCACCTGAAGCGTTCCAGATAATCTCTGATAATTGGTTATTACTTCCTCCCGAACGGGCAACTATTCCACCATACTTGAAATATACACCTTGATAATGTTCATGAGGTGCTTTTTCCCCTTTCTGAGGTACATTATCAAATGTCAATTGCTGTTTTAATTCATCCCAATAAACATTGGAACCTGCTATTCCAAGCCCATTCACTATAATCGTTCTGCGAAGTCCGGCTGCATAAATCAGTAAAGTATCCGAAGTCACGGCTGCTGTTTTACGTTTTATTGTCAGAATCCCATTTCCCCTTCCGGTTGTCTTATCATAAGAATATGTCAGTTTTGTCTTACGCATATCAAACTTAGAACTCACATTTACCACTGTACCATCCGATGAATACAAACCATCTGATAAACGAATGTTTTCTTCCGCAATATTTTTTGTTACAAAATGAACATTACTCTCTGTTTCATAAGAATAAGGAACTTCTACCTTAGAAAATTGAATCTCAACGCCGGAAACATCAATGTTGTCAGTAGCATTTCCCCAAGGCAAAGCAACAATATTATCAATCACGACCCCACTCGTAGTGATAGTGCCCATTAATTGATAATATTTATTCCTTTGAGATTGACCGATTGATAATTTATGAGTTTCCGGTACGCCATCACGAAGAAAAGTCACCTCAATATAACAAGGTATTCCTCTCCCCAGTAATTCTCCTATCAAATAATTGGAGCGTATGACAGTGTAATTCTCCGTACCATCATCAACAGATAATATCTCTATATCCCTATTTATCATTTGGTCGTATCCTAAAATTAGTCCGTCGTAATTCAATGGATATAAATAAGAAAAAGACGGATAAGAATAAAAGGTAGCCGCTTTCAAAAGAATTCTGTTTTTCGCATTACTTCTTCTCAACTTCAATTGAAGTTTAGCAGCAAGACGCTCCAACTCGACATCAATCACATTTTTCCATAATACACCATTATCAAAAGATACAGTTCCATATGAACTATTGTCTTCTCTTACCTTTACTATTACTCCCTCTCTGATCCAGGCTAATGGTAACCCTCTCTCCGATTTCCCGTAAATACTGGGTATTTGAACTCGGTTAACTTCGTCTTTTGTAGAAGCATCATTCAATTGTTGTGTCATCTCTACTGTTTCATTGGCAACAGCATACAAAGTATAATTACCAGGAATAATGGAAAAAGTAAAATTCCTATCTACCGGGTTATCGATCATCTGATTTATGACAACCTTACCTAAAGCAGACACTGCAATAAAACGGAATTTAGAAATAGTAACTCCACCCTCTACAAAAGAACGTGTGGAAAGCTCTATTTGAACAGGATTACTATTCTGAATCTGATCCATAAACTCATCTTTATCCGCAATACAACTATATATTAGTTGCAACAGAAATAATAATGGGAGAATTCTTTTTATAGCTTTTCTCATACTCTCTTTACAAACTATTTTATAATGATTAGACCTCCGGATTGATAGAAATAATTTCCCAACCATTAATCTTCATCGAGACCAAAGTCAACCCATCAAACTTGAGTTCAATTTCATAATAATCTTCTCTATCAAGATCCATCTGTTGATTATATTTAGGAGATTTCATTATCTCCTCAATAATATTCAACCCTTCGAATTCTGGTATAATATTATTTCCACGGTTATCCAAAAAATGTAAAGAAACCCAGCGGTCCTCCATTAAACGCAATATATTATATGTAAATATTTTCCCCTCACTTCTAGTATTAGAAGACAACGGAACATATATTCTTTCCAAAGCATCATTGGGTATGGCATTTCTGTAATTATACCTTCCGTTATCCGCTGAGAGAACAGGAGTATACTCCATATGCTCCAAGCCCAATACACGAAGTTCCACACGATTTGTATTCTTTGTAAAATCAATCATGTAATTAAACTCTTTTCCCGACCTCACCTCTACATTTTCTACCATTCCCACAAACAAGTCTTTTAAAGAGTCCGGAAACAAAGTGCCTTGCCTGACAGATACAACTTTCAGCCGAAAATCATTTAAGGATGTTATGAAAGGCTCAAGTCCGGATTTAAAGAACTCTTCAGCCGTACTATCGAATGTTCCGATATGATAATCAGCCAAATCCCCACCGATAGCTACAATATCATATCTGCCATCAGGCAGATTAAGTTTCATAATATTTCCGCCCGAAAGATTATATCCGGAATCAACTTTCATCGTAACAAATTTCTTTTCGGAATCGAAAACATATACTGTTACAACATCCACAGAAGAAGAAAATAAATCTTCGTTGGCAGGATTCAACACATATCTGAACTTCAAGAAAGTTCCCTGTGAACAATCATCGGTATTCTCCGAAATACACCCTGATAATAAAAAGAAAAAGAGAAAACAGATAATCTGAAACTTTATTTTCTTATCTTCCATCGCTACTAATATCTTGATGAATTAATTTTAGAAGAAGGGGCATTTTAAGATACCCCTTCAATTTAGAAATGGTTTATACTTCCGGTTTGATAAACACAAGTTCCCAACCTTTCACTGTAACTGTTACATCAACATTAACTGCATCCGGATCCGGATCAACAGTAACAGGAGGTACAGGAACATCCATAATTTTTTTAATATCAGCTAAATCCAGTTGGTATACTTTTCCATTAGCAAATTCTCCAATGTATGATGAGGAAGTATTATCTTTTAAAGCTACTACGTTCAACCAACCTGTTTTCGAAAGAGCTCCAACTCCATTCATTTTATATTCAACTTCCATAATCACATGAGGATGATATTTAGCAGCCTCTTCTTTAGTTGTCGCAGCGGCAGATAAAGAGGCAATATGGAAATCCTGTGGAAAAAAATTATAGCCATCAGCTTTGCCAGAATCAAACTTAGTAATAGGAGTCCCGATAAATGTATTGTATAAATTTGATTTAGTACCACCAGCAGTATACGCAGTCGTCCAATCAGGAGCCGAAGCTTTGGTTGTTTTTACAACAGCAGCATCTGCTCTTTTCTGTTTTACATTATTCAAATAGATTCCTTTAACCTTAAGTTCTGCCAGATTTGTGAATGAACTTCCTAAATCTCCTTTAACTTCAACACGAGCCATCTCCGGTGCTACTTCTATAGAACAGGTAGAAGTAGATCCCCCAGTAACAATTGCAGCACCTCCAACCACACGTACTGCATCAGATGTCACACCTCCCTGACGAGAATTGACATCATCAGTCTTTGTGGCAGAACCATCAATATTACCCTCTACTTCGATATAAGTAGCTGCACCGGAAATCTCAACCGTTTTACTTCCTGTTCCTGTATCCAATCCTGTAAAATCAGAAACTTGAAGTGTCAAAGTATTGACAACTCCACCATCTTGAGCAGTCTTCGCATACAACTTTACAGTTCCACTCATAGTCACCATATCTCCAGAATTAGCAATATTATCAATTGCCCTGGTATGAGCCATAGCCGGTAAATTAAGTACTACAGAAACCTTCTTAGACATTGAAACGGGAACTATTTCCTCGTTAGAACACGATGTAATCACCAGAGCAGTACATGCTACTGCCAGCATAGAATTCACTTTCATCATAAAAATAAAATTAAAAATTACTATTGTTTATTTAGTTCGTAATACACTTTTATATATCCCGCATAACGGAGTTTAGGAAAAAAGTGCTCTTTGATATAGCGATACGGTTTACCGCTTTTCAAATCCATCAGTTTACGTTCTCTACCATCTTTTATACTTATATGATCGATGATATCCAACACCTCTCTTTTATAACTTATATCAGACTTCAAAATCATCGTTCTCAATTCACTCCAATTTTCTCCTCCATTATAAAGTTCTAACTGTTCATCTTGGATAGCTGTATTCTCTTTTAAAAAATCACAAAGACCCTGGATACGGTTAGCAGCTAGCTGCTTATTATAATCGTATTTCCCCTCAATAGAAGCAAATCCTCCAATAAGTACTTTTACAACTTTCGAATCATCAGCAGCATTAAGCTTATTAATAATATCTATTATTTTAGCACAAACCTCTCTGTTATTCATGTAACCGCTATCCACTTTTGCACTGTTCCAAGGGAAATAAATCAAAAGACTATTAGCCACTTCTCCATTAGCAAGTTTTTCCTTATCTCGGATAATATCCGATTTAGAGAAAGGTTGTACAAATTTCTCCTTCTGGGAAATTTCCTGCGCAACTGTCATCGCAGCTCTCTCTGAAATAATATCATTTTCTCTGATATTCTCGGCTATTAAGGGCAAAGTATTATCAACGATATCCAATACCAATTCTCCTCTTTTCAAGGCCAATACCTTTCCACAACCACAATCATCTCCACGTAACTCCAGTCTTGCATTTCGCATCCATTCCTGAGCAGGTAAAACGGCTGAATATTGTACTGTTCTTTGTTTTTCCGGGCCATAACCTTTCAATACGAGAAAATATTGTTCTTTTTGCTCTTTCAAAGCTACCTTGCGATACTCTTTCGAAGAAACGTACCTTTGATAAGCTTTGTATTCCATCCGTCCTTTTAAAAGTATTTTGGGTAACTTTGCAACACTATCTTCACCATGCTCATAAGATATAAGTACCGGAGTATATTCAACTGAGTGATTAGTACTTACTTTGACATTTTCAATATCTATTGTCATAGTTAAGCGTACCGAATCACCATCCAATTCCATTTGGCAATCAGGTACGGATATTCGATTGTACTCTGCTTCCATAGCTCCAATATCAAAAGAGCTCCATATGATAAGCCCTAAAACAAAATATCTTTTCATATATTTTTCCATATTACACTCTACTTAATTACATAAATCAAAGACAGTCCTACCTTTGTTGGTCCGACAAAATGTTTATTACCTGAATTTATTTTCTCACTACAACGGTAACAAGGATACTTGTCATATTTTGCATAAGCATATCCCAAGCCTACCGTCACCTCCAGATTCCACCGATTAGATAAAATCCACTGATACCCATAAGAAACTCCGGTTCCAGCAAGCCATCCCTGATAACGATTATTCTTAATAAAATTTGTTTTTATTCCCCAAGGAAGAGTCCCGCTCAGATTATAAAAAGCATAATGTGTATGTAAACCAATAAAATGTCCTCTATATCTCTGGCAGGTCCAGTATCTGACTTCAGGTTGCACCATCCAGTGCTTTATTTTATGATTATCAGAGAATGTCCACGGATTATAATTCCCGGATAAATCCAAAGTCCATTTGGGACCTAATCCGAATTCCATTCCCAAGTTGATAGTAGAGGTCATGTCATACAATATGTTGGTCTTTGCAACGATATTTTGAGCATAAAGAAGGTTACACTGCCCTAACAGGACACTAATTAAAAAAGACCATATTACTTTCTTATTCATGATTATCTGAACTAATTTATTTATATATTGATATCTATCTTTTTATTTCCGGAAACCCAATGTGACCGATTCACGGATATTTCTGGGAGTATCTCCTACATAACGTTTACAGTAATTACAAAAATTCGCATATGTAGAAAATCCAAATTCATCCAATATCACTTTTATAGGAATATCTCTATCCAATAGTCGCGCTTTTACGTGTTGTGCTTTTTGTTTCATCAACCATTTGCTGGGTACTTCCGAAAAACAACTGTAAAAAAGCCGTTGAAAAGTCTTCAATCCATACCCACATTTATCTGCAAGTTCCTGCACGGTTCTGGCCTCCAAATAAACTCCCATAACTTTATCTTTAAAAGTAAGCGAAGCAGCTATCGAATGATAAAAAAAATTCACTTTTTCCTCTTTGGTATAATAAGCCCGAAGAATGAGAAATAACTCCTTTTGTTTCAATTCGTGCATGTGCTGACAGCTCATACCTGAATCCAAATACTTGACTAATAATTTTAGAAAAGTATCCAATGGAACACGAATATCAAGTGATTTAAACTCATATTTAAAATCAGTGATAAACGCTCCTAATTGTGACAAAGAAAGTTTATCACACAACTGAACGGGTATTCCATAAGAAAGAATTATTAAGTCTGCACTTTCCTTGGCGAAAATTTTGAAATCAGCAGATCTTGGCAAATAAATCATTTCTCCTTTACCAACCTCGTAACCAACACATTCATTAAAATCAACTATTAAAGCACCTTCCAACAGAAAAAAAAAATAGTTATTTTTAGCAGAAAGTTCGCACCAAGTTTTTCCCTTTTGCAATGTTAAGTGCCTGAAACCGATCTCCGGATTTCCATTATAAAAAAGACAATTCAAATGTTCATCTAAATAATTAACCCTTTTTGCTTGCCTCATTTGTTGTTTCATTATATATATCTTCATAAAACTGTTTTTAGGGAGGGGGGGGGATGACGACGCACATATGTCGAATAATCAATAAAATTCTACTCTATCCACAAAACACACTTTAACACCTCATCACAGACTCCTAAACAACAGAATATATCAGTAACCCAATATATCCTGCATTTTTTTGCAAAGAAACGCAACAATAAGCTACCACCTGTTACCCGAACAAGACCTTTTATTCACTCTATAAGACACTCTAAAAAATAAAATATGCAACTCTCTATAAAACAATAATTTATATAAAAAAAGAAAAGAAGAAAAAATAGAAATCATATTTTGAATAATAATTGAAAAGAAAATAAATGAAAATTATATCGACATCAGTAAAACAAACCATTTGTCAGAAAATAAAAAAAGACACTACTTCTCTTCTCAAAAACATCTTTTCAGATTAGCTAACATAATAACACAAAAAAAACACTGAAGTATATTGGTCATAAGGTTATCATATCATCTGAATTCATAAAAAGCTTTGTTCTGCAATGACTCCTGCACAAATTAGACTAGACTGATAACCAGTAAATATACCGATACCTCCTGTAACATTTGAATATAATGAATAAAATTCTTTCCACTATCAATGGTATGTTTTTCCCAAAACAAGTAATGATGATATTTAATCGAAGTATTGGCATTAGCATTAGCCTCAAAAGCAGAATCCTCAGTTATTATTTTCAGATTCAGAACTTTATTTTGAAAACGTTGCCGGACGTAAAATATGAAAAATCCTCGCACAGTATTATCTATTTCAACGTTAATCCATGCTCTCACCGATTTTCCCGACCTATTTTCATATCATTCTTATATAATCTCCATTCACCACCTACATTTTTGCATTCCAAATTAAAAGGCTCAAACACCAACTGAATTGCTAAATCTAAATCATCGACCGGGAATATACCGGTAAAGCGCAAACTGTCACAATATCTGTTACATAACACGGTTATTCCGTATACTTCTTGGAGTTTTTTGATCACATCATTTAATGGTATATTTTCATATACACATTGTTTTCTTACCCATACCGGTTCTAATTCTTTTTGGATATTCAAAGATACTTTTCCGAGAACAACAGAAATATTCTGATTAGCTGTTAAAATCTGTCCACTGTTTAGTTTACCGTTTTCCACTTTAATCTTTCCTTGAAAACAATATGCTTTAAATTGACCGTTCTTTTGACTAACGCTGAAACGTGTACCAAGAACGGAAACCTTATATGGATCCGCATTCACAACAAAATGGCTTCCCTTATACACATCAAAATATGCCTCTCCCTTTAACTTCACTTCTCTGAAAAAACGGAATCCCCAACGATTATAGTGAAGTGAGGTATTCCTATTGAGACATGCAACAGAGTGATCTGGAAGTTCAACCAATATTCCTTCTTTTTCCGCAGAAAAAACAGTCAATTGCCCCATAGAATACCATCCCAAGACAACCACTACGACACATGCACATATAGCCACTGCAGACCAAATTCTTTTCTTTTGAACTTTTCTTTTTTTCTTCTTGATAATCTGCGAAAAGGTAGAAGTCATTTCCTGACGTTCCTCATTACTCAGATGTATCTCATTGAGTGTAACATCTTCCAACAATTCTTTTAAATCTGAATTTTGCATTCTGGTTACTTGCTCTTTTTCCATCATAGCCTGTCAATTATAAATAATACAAACAGAGAAACGGCTTCTTCTATTTTATGTTTTCTCATTATTTTCAATGCTGATGAAAGAAGATTATAAATAGATTGTTTATTGATTCCAATGGTAGTTACAATTTCTTCTATATCCATATCACGAAAATAGCGCAAATAAATAATTTCTCTTTGTCTTGGACTAAGTTTATCTAACATTTTCTGAACAAAACTACTTTTTTTCGCAATTTCAATATTATCTGAACTCTGAACCTGCTTGACTGCCAATAAAAACTCTTCTTCGCTAATTTCCTCTATAGACAGATGAGGGGCTTTTTTCAGTTGATCCAAAAGTTTGTAACGTACTGCCCGACATAAATATGCCCGTACGTTCATCAAATCATCCAAAGAGTTCCGCTTTTCATATAGAGATATAAAAACCTCTTGTATCACATCCTTTACAACACAGCTATCCCGATTAATTTTCATTCCATAAGAATACAAAAAATCTACGTGTTCAGAAAACAATAAACTCCATTCTTGTTCATCTCCACTTTTTATTTTTCTCCAGTCTATATTTTTTTTCATAAACAAAACGTATTAGAATATTATATTCCAATTATTTTCAAAATAATATATTGTTATAGAAACAACATATTACATACAGAAGTAACAGGTTAGCACATCACAATATCAAAATTTTGGTTTTAAACAAAAGAAGGCAAAGAAAGTTCTGAAAGTCGAGACGTTATTTATCCCGTATCCAATAAATCAATCTGTTCTCATTATATCCTTGATCAATATGAAAAATGGGAAATATGATTTTCATACACCATATCTCCCACTCCATATCTAATAATTATTACCTTGCCTATTCAACAATAACAGCCCGATTCAATTTAGGTCCCCCAAAACGATTATTCGTATCACCCTCAGCTTTTTTAATAAGACGATTAGCGGATATACCATATTTATTAATCAGCAAATTATACACATAATCTATTCTCTTTTCACTTAATCACTGGTTTAGTTCCTTACTACCGGTATCTTTATCTGCTGAACCAATTAAAATAAATGTTTTGTTCCGGTCTGTCTTCATTGCATTTTTCACGTAGAATTTCAAATTTACTAATTCTTTTGAGTCCAAAACCGTTTTACCTATTTCGAAGAATAAAGCTACGGGTGAAGCAACGGGCCTTAATTCTACAACCACTTCCAGATCAGCTTTTCTGGCATTTTCTAATTCTGTAATCAGATGTTGTACCTTTAAATCCAACTCTTCATTCTGAATACGAAGTTCATTTATATAATTGTTGTAACGGCTATAGTCCGCAGTTGCAACTTTACTCACAGGAGTAAAAGTTGTTTTACCCAGTTTAAAGTTTAATCCTAATGTAACAGAACTCATACCTTCTCCCTTACATCCACCGACGACTCCATCAAAATTCTGATTAACAAACATTTGTCTCGTCCCCAGTGTTAAATCAATTCTTTTATTTAGACGGAAAGTATTTAATATACCCAGTGCAGCAGCAATTTCATCATTATGCTGATTACTACCATAGGAACGTGCCCATCCAAATCCCACAATAAGGAATAAAATTCCTTGTATCCGGCAAAAGCATTCGACCAGTTCCACATAAGGTCTGTATGTATATTTAAAATTCCGAATTTTTCCTTATAGTAATTCCGGCATTGCTTTTTGGCATACCCACTTTGAGTAGTTGTCAGACCTTTAGCCTGAAGTCCAGCATATTGTAAACGCACTCCATAAGCAGGAGTTATCCATTTACCTACCGATATGTCTAATGCGGGAGACAAACGATTTCCCAAAGTTACCTTATGGTCATACTCTCCTTCATAAACATTAATACCCCCGGCTATATTTACAAACCAATTATCAAAAAAACGATTAGTTTCGTAAGTCTTATGATGCAAAATACCAGATTCTTGGTTATCCGTTTTTCTGTTGAGCTATACCACATACAGACAACAGACTTAAAGCTATTGAAATAATTTCTCTTTTCATTTATTATCCATATTAATTAAAAACATATAAAACTGCTATTCATTACTCTTTATCAGTTAGCTTCATCTTGTATCCCGGAGTAAATTTCACCACTTTTCTAGCGGGAATCACCATATTCTCCCCGGTAGATGGATTCAACACATTTCGTGCTTTACGCATTTTTATAGAAAATGTACCAAATCCAACTAAAGTCACACTCTCTTCACGAAGTATAGCCTCAACCATAGCATTCATAACAACCTCTACAATAGCAGAAGCTTCTTTTGCATTCAGGTTACCCCTCAATGCCACTTTTTTAATCAAATCATGCTTATTCATTTTAAACAAATTAAATATTGACCATAAAAATAAAGATGATATTATAATTTGGCTGCAAATTAAAGGATATAAACAATATCCGCTATTACTTAATTCCCCCAATTGATTCACTTTATGCGACACAATATGATAACAAGAAATTTTAATGTAGTTTTATCAACGATTAAAGTACTATGATAACTAAAAAAACTATCTTTGTTTTCATTCAATAACCAGATATAAATAAAACACCTTATTACTATGATCGTACAGGATTTAAATTTTGATCAAACAGTCGCCATGGCAAAAGCCAAAGCGGAAAGCATGATACAAAACGGACTTTATTCACGTTTCGGGTTATCCGAAAAAGAGAGACTGGACAAAGCACTTCTAGGCTGTATCGGAGAGTTGGCATTCCAAAAACACCTGAAAAATCTGGGAATCCCATTCGAATTGGACCAGACAGATTTCCAATCCCATCACTCCGATGAATTTGACGTAAAAGTAAACGGTGCCAAAATTGATATCAAAGTAGCAAAGAAAACAACTGCCAACCCTCCAACCGACAATTGGACCTATGGTTATCCACAAGAGCAGCACCCCGAAACCAAAGATTACGTCGTTGTAGGTTGGGTAGACTTCAACAGAAAAGAAGTTGGCTTTTATGGTTGGATCAGAGGAAAGCAAATAGTGGAATTTAAAGTTGTCACCCAAAATTCTTATGCCAAGTATCCCTATCTGACACCTAACCATGAATTCAAATGGGGATGTCTCACCAAGGATTTGAATGAGATTTTGAAGTAAAACGATTAAATTATCCTTGAAAAAGACTCTTCATTGAAGTTTTTTCATTTTTCTTCAGAAATTCGTAGGGTATTCTCCGTTTGAACGATCTTATATACAGAAAGCAAACTATTATTCACCCTTTAAACTCTGAAAAAGATGAAAACGCAATGGATAAGATCAATCGGATGTATACTGGCAGTTTTGATTCTGTCGGGCATCATGCCACTGGCTGCACAGGACAATGCGGAAAGATACACCACGATCAGTGGAGTGGTCAAAGACAAACTCAACAAAAAGAAACTGGAGTATGTCAATGTATCGATACCGGGAAGCAGTGTCGGTACCGTCACCAACGCAGACGGTGAGTTTACTCTAAAGATTCCCGAGTCGGTTCAGGCCAAAGACATTGAAGCCTCACATGTAGGTTACCTCAATTCCCGTATCCCTTTAAAAGAAGAAAATCCCACAGAACGGATTGTCTGGCTCACTCCTTATGCCAACCTGCTTAGTGAAATCCTGGTAAGAGCCAGAGATCCACGCAGCATTGTGGAAGAAGCACTTCGCAAGATTCCGGCCAATTATAGTCCCCAGAGCAACATGCTCACAGGATTCTACAGGGAATTGGCTCAAAAAGGGCGTCGTTATATCAATATTTCAGAGGCTGTAATCGATATTTATAAAACGCCCTACAATGAAACTGCCGAACACGATCGGGTTCAGATTTACAGAGGACGCAGACTGTTGAGCCAAAAACAGAGTGACACACTGGCTGTAAAATTACTCGGAGGCCCCAATATGGCCATTTATATGGATATAGTAAAGAACCCGGACTGCCTGTTGGCTCAAGAAGACCTATTGTTCTACGAATTTCGAATGGAAGATCCGACCAGCATTGACGACCGATCCCAGTATGTCATCAGCTTCCGTCCAAGAGTAAAATTATCCTATCCCTTATGCTATGGTACACTCTACATCGATAAAGAGCGACTGTCATTCACACGCGCCGAGTTTAACCTCAGCATGGATGATAAGAATAAAGCCACTCAAGCTATCTTAAGAAAAAAACCTCTCGGACTGCGTTTCAAACCGGTAGAAGTATCATACCTGATATCATACAAAAACCTGGGAGGGATCACTTACCTGAGTTATATCCGGAACAATATCCGCTTTAAGTGTGACTGGAAGCGTAAACTGTTTTCTACCAACTATACCATCTTATCGGAAATGGTGGTTACGGACAGGAAAGAAAACAATATTACAGCTATTCCATATAAAGCAGCATTCAAACAAAATCATGTATTCTCAGACAAAGTGGATAACTTTACCAGTGACAACTTTTGGGGAGGCTATAATATCATAGAGCCTACAGAGTCATTGGAGCATGCAGTAAACAAATTAAAAAAACAGCAGAAGCAGTAATCACTTTTTATAGTATCTTTGACGAACTCTAACTCCCGATATATCCCCCAATATGCTGAACGACGTATTTATACTTACTCAAATAAAAGAAGGCAATATAAAGGCGTTTGAAACATTATTCCGCCAATATTATACTCCGCTTCGCCTATACGCCGCCAGCATAACGGGTGAACCGGACGTAGCCGAAGAAATCGTCGAAGAATTGTTCTATGTATTCTGGAAGGATCGGGAAAAACTTGAGATTTTTCATTCTGTCAAGAACTATCTCTATCGGTCTGTACGTAACCGCTCTATCCAGTATTGCGAACATCAGGATGTCAGAAGGCGCTATCAGGATGCGATTTTATCCGTTCCGGTAAATATAGCTTCACCCGATCCGCAAGAGCAGATTGAGTACAAAGAACTGCAACAAATTATAAACCGAACCCTTGAGAAACTACCGGAGCGCCGTTTGCATATCTTCCGACTACACCACACAGAAGGAAAAAAGTATTCGGAAATAGCCTCTCTCCTCTCACTATCGGTAAAAACAGTAGAGAAAGAAATGACCCGGGCACTCCGGACTTTACGAAAAGAAATTGAGAATTATATCCAGATATCATGAATCGAATCGAAAAAAACAAGACCCAAACCGATCAGGCGTGGAACAAATTACACAATCGCCTGGAGACAGACGGACTGTTACCAACGGTGACAGAACGTCGTTTTGCCACACGTCCGACCGTATGGATCGGCATAGCAGCCATTGCAGCTATTATAAGCCTATGTGTTTACCTGCCTACGGTGTTACGAACCGACCGCCATCTTTCCGGCGGTGAACTATTAGTCAAAGCAAACAAAGAAGAGAGCATACTGGTCACCACGCTTGAGGATGGTTCCGTTGTCTATCTGTCAGAGCAGACTTCACTGGAATATCCCAAACATTTTTCTAAAAAAAGAAGAGAAGTGAGTTTGAAAGGAAACGCCCTTTTTGACATAGCGGGCAATCGTGCACGTCCTTTCTTCATCGAAACCGGAAAAGTACAGATCGAGGTGATAGGTACCGCCTTTCATGTGAGAAACAGTGGCAACTCTCCATTCGAATTAGCAGTTCAGAGAGGTGAGGTAAAAGTTACTCAAAAGCAGAATGGCCAGGAAATACATGTCAAGGCCGGAGAAACCGCTACTTTATTGGGCGATGAATGGCAGTTGACTGTGACCGAGAATTCCGAACAGTTTACCCGATACATGCAAAATATGCGTTTCAAAGACGAACAGTTGGATCACATCCTACATGCCATCAACCTTCGCCAGACGGAAATACATCTGCAAAGTTCCCCGGAACTGGGGAAACATGTACTGACGGTTTCGTTCTCAGAGGATTCTCCTGAGAAAATGGCCGAGCTAATCGGCCTTGCACTGAACCTGAAGTGCACACGCAATCAAAACATAATCACCCTCTCCGAGTAATCCCGGAATCAAAACCCCAAAACAATGAAAGCCTCGAAAAGTCTCTGCCTACAATGCCTGTTCACCTGTCTGCTATTATTCATAGCAGCCCGGGTAAAGGCGGATGACTCCGGTATACTCGATCGTATCATCCGGTTACCGAAAAGTGAAATGACCGTTTATAAACTACTCTCTAAAATAACGGAAGAGACAGGATACCTGTTCATCTACGACAGCAAACTGGTTGACAATGAACGTACGGTAAAGTTGAAAGGTGGAAAACAGACCGTACGCCAAGCCATTTACAGTATAATTGGTAATGACAATCTTAAACTACGTTCGGTAGACAAACACATCATCATTTATCGACCGGAAACGGCATTAAGTATAAGTAAGGAAGAAGGTTTATGCAGAGACAGCACACTCTCATTCACTCTTGAAGGAACATTAATAGACCAACTATCCAGAGAGCCGATCCCCTATGCTACCGTAGGTGCCGAGGGTTCCTCCATCGGTAGTGTCACCAATCAAAACGGGAGTTTCAGGCTTCATCTGCCCGATTCCCTCCGAAACGGCCGGATTCGCTTTTCACATCTGGGCTACGTACCGCAAACCACGGATGCATCCCTACTTGCCGGACGAAACGGAACTTTTGCTCTGGAGCCTAAGGTAATTCCCCTGCAAGAGGTTATTGTACGCATTGTCAATCCGGTGCGTCTATTGAGAGAGATGCTGCAATTCAGAAAAAAGAATTATTCCAAAGTCCCTGTCTATCTGACCTCTTTCTATAGGGAGGGTATCGAGCAAAAGAACCGGTTTGTCAGCCTGACTGAGGGAATATTCAAGATATATAAGGCTTCGTCAAGTACCCCGGAAAAGACCGACCAGGTAAAGTTGTTGAAAATGCGCCGTATCACTAACCAAGCTGTAAAGGATACCTTAATTGCTAAAATGAAATCGGGTATTCATGCCAGCATCGAGTTAGACCTAATCAAAAGTTTGCCGGATTTTCTGCTTCCGGACTCCAAAGAATGTGTCTATGTCTACACTTCCAGCGACCTTGCTGTTATCGATAACCGGCTTGCCCATGTAGTCTCCTTTGAACAGCGTCCAAGTATCAAGTATCCCTATTATTGCGGTGAACTCTACATCGACTCGGAAAACAGCGCCCTGCTCCGGGCACGATTCGAGTTGACTCCGCGGTATATACATAAAGCAGCCAACATGCTGGTTGAGAAAAGAAGCCGCAACATCCGGATTATTCCCCAAAAGGTGGTTTATACCGTATCCTATAAACCTTGGAAACAGACATATTACATCCACCATGTACGCGGAGACTTACACTTTAAAATAAAACAAAAGAACAAATGGCTCAACAATACCATCCTACATACATGGTTTGAAATGGTCACCTGCAAGATAGAAACGGATAATGTCAGCCGTTTCGACCATAATGAGCGGTTGTCCGTACATACCATCTTTGCGGAAATTCCATTTGTATACGACAAAAGCTTTTGGGAAGATTTCAATGTAATTCCTCCTGAAAAAGAGTTGAGTGAAGCCATAGAGAAGATTTCATCGAAAATCGAAGAGACAGAAAATTAAAGCAATTGCCGACACTGTTTATTTCTTCAAGTTCACTCCCCTTTCGGCAATATATACTCCGCTCAGAATCAGTGCCGATCCCAATAAAGCAACTATTGTGATGGTTTCGTCGATCACAATGGCAGAGGTCAGCAAAGTAATAAGGGGAACTACATAAATATAACTGGTGGCACAAACCACTCCCAATTGTTTCACTGCCGTATTCCACATAATATAGCACAGCATCGAAGCAATCACCCCCAGAAAAAGCAGATTTAGAGCGACAACGGGCCGGAACAGGATATGTATATCCGTCTGTAAAGGATACACTAAGAATAGGGGTAAAAGAGTCACCAAACCATAAAAGAAAACTTTCCGTGTAATGAACAATGTCGGATAATGAGTATTCATCCTCCTGAGAAGCAAGCAATAAAAAGCCCACATTAATGCAGCTATCAGGGTCAGAATATCACCGGCCGGACTAAGCTGCAAAATGAAACTACCATTAAACACAACCAGTCCCACTCCGATAAGCGCCATCAGAGAACCGCCTATCAGACGTGCTTTTAATTTATCACCCTTATAGAAAAAGGGTGCCAACAGTGCAGTCAGAATAGGAGTCGTACAGATAATTAACGATACATTGGAAGCAAGCGTCATACCCAATGCCGTATTTTCGGCTACAAAATAGAGCGAACCTCCACATAGTCCGAGTCCTACAAACCGCAACTCGTCCTGCCAACTCTTAGCCAGCAACACACGAGGAGAGAAAAACCAGATGCAAATATATGCCAATAAAAAACGGTAGAATAAAATATCGACAGGTGACAGGCCATATTTTATTAAAACTTTAGTAGCAACGAAAGTTGTTCCCCATATCATTACTGTCACCGCTGCCATCACATGATACCATCCGGCCGTTCTCTGAGTTGTTTTCATATTCTTCTATAAATTTTCTCCGCAAAGATAAGGATTGCAGCCGGAAGAAAGTCGTATCTTTGCCACTCATTTCTTATTAAATAATATCATGCAAGGAATCAAGAATCTGACTCAAGGTCCTATCAATAAACAATTGTTTAACCTGGCGATGCCCATTATGGCCACCTCGTTTATCCAAATGGCATATAGCCTGACAGATATGGCTTGGGTAGGGCGTTTGGGGAGTGAAGCCGTCGCCGCCGTCGGTTCGGTAGGTATCCTGACCTGGATGTCGGGTTCCATTTCCTTACTGAACAAAGTAGGTTCCGAGGTCAGTGTAGGTCAGTCCATCGGAGCACAAAATCATGAAGATGCCCGTAATTTCGCCTCACACAACATTACTATCGCCCTTATTATTTCACTTTGCTGGGGTGGACTGCTTTTCCTGCTTGCACGTCCCATCATCGGTATCTACGAACTGGAAGCACATATCACCGAAAATGCAATCGCTTATCTGCGCATAATCTCTACCGGATTACCTTTCATTTTTCTTTCGGCAGCCTTTACCGGTATTTATAATGCCGCCGGAAGAAGTAAGATACCATTCTACATCAGTGGTACCGGATTGGTATTGAATATCCTCCTCGATCCCCTTTTCATCTTCGGTTTCGGGCTGGGTACCAACGGAGCAGCCTATGCTACTTGGATTTCGCAAGCAGCAGTATTCGGCATTTTTATCTATCAATTACGTTGCAGAGACGCTTTACTGGGACGATTCTCTTTCTTTACCCGGTTAAAGAAAAAATATACCCATCGTATCCTTAAATTAGGTTTACCGGTAGCTACCCTTAACACCTTGTTTGCTTTCGTCAATATGTTCCTTTGCCGTACAGCATCCGAACAAGGAGGGCACATCGGATTGATGACCTTTACCACCGGAGGGCAAATTGAGGCTATCACCTGGAATACATCACAAGGATTCTCTACTGCCTTAAGCGCATTCATTGCCCAGAACTATGCAGCCGGACGAACAGACCGTGTGATCAAATCGTGGCATACGACTTTGTTGATGACTTCAATTTTCGGTACGCTCTGCACCCTGCTTTTTGTATTTTTCGGAAACGAAATCTTTGCTCTCTTTGTGCCCGAACAGGCCGCTTATGAAGCAGGAGGCGTGTTTCTCCGCATCGACGGTTATTCACAACTCTTTATGATGCTCGAGATCACGACACAAGGTGTATTCTACGGTATCGGACGCACCATTCCACCTGCCATTATCAGCATCACCTGCAACTACATGCGTATTCCGCTCGCCATTCTGTTTGTCCGCATGGGCATGGGAGTAGAAGGTATCTGGTGGGCTGTTTGCGTCACTACTGTTGCCAAAGGGCTTATTCTGGCCGGTTGGTTTGCATTGATTAAACGGAAAGTGTTGTCGCGCCCGATACTCTGAAAAGAAAAAGCATAGCTTAGACAACAAAAGCACATATCTTCTTGTTTTTTTTACAAGGTAAATGACAGGCAAAACAAATAATCTGTATATTTGCCACGTTTTTATAAAATGGAAGTATCCATTTAATTATTAACTATATAAAAAGAGCTTAATTATGAAGAAAATTAAATTTATGGCTTTGTTTCTAAGCATGGCGCTTGTTTTCGGAAGTTGTGGAAGCATGAATAATACAGCTAAGGGTGGTGTCATCGGCGGTGGTTCGGGAGCGGCCCTGGGAGCTATTATCGGTGGTATTGCCGGTAAAGGAAAAGGTGCTGCTATCGGTGCTGCAGTAGGTACTGCCGTAGGTGCCGGAGCAGGTGTTCTCATTGGTCGTAAGATGGACAAGAAAGCTGCTGAGGCTGCAAAGATCAAAGACGCACAAGTAGAACAAGTTACTGATAACAATGGTCTGGCTGCCGTAAAGGTAACTTTCCCCTCAGGTATACTTTTTGCATTCAACTCTTCTGCACTAAGTGCAGCATCTAAACAATCATTGGCTGAATTTGCCAATATCCTGAAAGAAGATCCGACAGTCGATGTAGCCATTATCGGTCATACCGATAAAGTAGGCAGCTACGAAGCTAACCAGAAAGTATCGGCCAACCGTGCATACGCCGTTGAAAATTATCTTCAGGCATGTGGCGTTAAACCTTACCAATTCAAAAAGGTGGAAGGTGTAGGCTACTCACAATACAACGAGTCGGAAACACCGGAACAAAACCGTCGTGTAGAAATATTTATGTACGCCAGTGAACAGATGATTAAAAACGCTGAAGCCGGTAAATAACGATTTCATAATACACCCCCAGGTGTTTTATGCCATGTGCCAATATACTGTTTACTCCTTCATACAAAAAGGATGGTAAGTCAGTATATTGGCACATTCGTATAACCAACAAGATCACACACAATGAAACTCCGGAACCCCTTTCGCATTCTGCGCAATCTGATCCTTTTTTTCTTTATCTCCTCGATCGGTGCCGTCATTTTCTATCGATTCGTGCCGGTATATTTCACTCCACTTATGATTATCCGCTCTGTCCAGCAACTCGTTTCGGGAGAAAAAGTGGTATGCAAGCATACGTGGGTACCATTTGATAAAATCTCTCCCAGCCTGCCCATGGCGGTGATTGCTTCGGAGGATAACCGCTTTGCCTCTCACAACGGATTCGACATGATAGAAATCAAAAAAGCGATGAAGGAAAACGAAACCCGGAAAAAGAAACGGGGTGCCAGTACCATCAGCCAGCAGACAGCGAAAAACGTCTTTCTTTGGCCACAATCTTCGTGGATACGAAAAGGATTTGAGGTCTACTTTACATTTCTGATTGAAACTTGCTGGTCGAAAGAACGGATTATGGAAGTATATCTAAACTCCATCGAGATGGGTAAAGGTATTTACGGTGCTCAGGCAACCGCTAAATATAAATTTAAAACGACAGCTGCCAAACTGACCCGGGGACAGTGTGCCCTGATCGCAGCAACTTTACCAAATCCAATACGATTCGACTCGGCACACCCCTCACCTTATATCAAACGACGCCAAGGACAAATTCTGCGACTGATGAATCTGGTTCCGAAGTTCCCTCCTGTTGATAAGGAAAAAGCGAAAGGACAAGATACAAAAAAACAAAAGAATAAGAAAAAGAAGAAATAACAACTTCGCCAAACCGCCCCGATAATGTGAGGATAATATAGAAAAAAGAGGCCACTTCTGCAAAAAGTAGAAGCAGCCCCGGAGATTTATGTAAAACAGAAAATTACTGTTGAGGACCTGTACCAAAAGCCGGTGCCTCTTTATCATACCAAACACGTTCTTTGCTTAACGTCACAGGTGAATTACTCATCTCACCTTCATACGTATAGCCCTGTGCCTGATAGGCTGCAATTGTAATGTCACGGAGCAAATCAGAATCAAGAGGTTTGCTTACCGGGAAACGTCGAGGAATGACGTACTGGTCACCCAATAACGGATCAAAATCCTGATATGGCAACAAGGTACTGTTCTTCATTGGCACTCCCGAACGACGGGCGGTAACAAACATGTCCATCGGAAGCATCAGATAGTGAATATATTGCTGAATATAAACTTTCTCAAGGTCTTTACTCAAATCACCTGTCAGATGGTATGCATCATGTGACAGCATTTCATCAATCATGCCTTCTTTCAGGCTGATTGTCTTATCGTGTACATCGCCTGTGTAGGTTTTATCATAATAAGGAATATGATTCTTAGCGGAAACAAAATCATAACCACGAACAGACATCTCGACACCTGCACTCAAATACTGTTGTGCGGTCATCGGCAGATTGGCACCCAATAATTTGAATTCCGCCAGCAGGAGGTTGGTTTCACCTGCAGAGAAGTACAGTCCGTACCAGCCATATTCTTCTTTATCCTGTACGGGAGCTACATCGGGAACATCGGGGAATGTGTAAATCAACAGACCTTTAATATTTTCGGTATTCCGGTAGGCAATCGGAGTATAGGTCTTTTTCGCACCGTCTTTGCTCAGCAAATAGAACAACTCGTTATTGGGGTCGAAATAGTCTTTGTACTCTTCCTTTTTATTGATATCCACTTGACAAGGAACTCCATAATAGCGTACCCAAGGCTCTCCGGGAGCTTTCCAGCTCTCAAAGTGTTTCTTTCCGTCCGCATCGACCGTATAGTTCACATTGGCTTCTACATAAGACGGTAAAGCTCTTTTTTGATCAAAGAAACCTTGAACTACATTAGAGTTGTAATCGTTCTTCTGGAAAAAGTAAAACAAACGAGGGTCACGATTGCTCACCATAAAATCGATTAACTGCTTAGTTCCCGCACCAACGGAAATATCATTGTTCCAGTTATTGTCTCTTTTACCTTTATTGAAAACAAAATCATCGTCAAGAGTTAAAATAAGACCGGCCGGATTCTGGGCAGCCTCATTCACAATGGCAATCGCACGAGCCTTGTCTTTATTAATCAGGCGTGCAGCAATTCTGAGTTTCAATGAGTTTGCCAGTTTAGCCCATTTATCAAGTTTTCCTCTATAAATAAAATCCTGCGCACCAAGCACGTCTTGCGGATTGTTCTCTCTCAGATAGTTAATTGTCTCGTCAAGCTGTTTCAGCCAGAGTTCGAACAATTCTTCCTGCGTATCGTATTTCGGAGTCAGAGTCCCACCATAACGGGCCATTTCTGCCTCTGAATATTGACGGGATCCATACATATCCGAGTCTTCAAGTCCCAAGTACACCAGCATCGGATTACATAAATAAGCAATATATTCGTATTTTGCTTTTTCATCATCCGACATCAGACTGATCTGATGCTTTATTTCATTCGTATAACGAAGCACCTCGTTGACCTGATAGCCACAGCCGGTCTGAGTTACCATATTCAATTTGCTGGAGTTTCCACCTCCTGAGGCAGTTGCCTGCACCCAGGTAGACATTGCATCGAAACCAGCAAACCACTGAAGATAATCGGCCGGCTGAAAACTCATGGCACATTGAGTAAATAAATAGCGTACGTTCGGTTTTGAGACTGTGGAGGGATTGGTATTCTGTCCGGCAAATTCGTCTTTACAAGACGACATCAGGAAGCCTGTACCTACAACAGCCACAGCTGCCATATATAGATATTTTTTCATCATTTGTTTCATACTAAATATCACATTAAAGGTTTAGAAATCTACATTAATAGTCATCATATAATTAGCTGTGTAAGGTTCATAGCCACGGATACGGAACTCAGAAGCCGTATTACCACGAACACTCTCAGGATTCAGATGGTTAGGCAACGAGTTATACAGATATCCCAGATTACGTGCAGAGAAGCTCAATCCCAATCCCTGGGCACCAAACTTACTTGCCACTGATTTCGGGAAGCGATACGATAAGGTAATCTCGCGCAAAGCAATATAGTTCAACTCGTGTACCCAAGTGTCGAATATCGTATTCTGTCCCCAGGCCGCACGGTTTACATGATAAGTTCCGGCATGTGTGGGTTCCAGTTTCCCTTCTGCCACCAACTGTTTGTAGGACATACCGCTTACATCCATTTTCGTTCCGTCTACAAGTGTTGCGAACGTACCATTCTTAAATACTCCGTCGGGGATAACACCATCACCATAAGAGATTCCTTTACTGTCACCATACTGGCTGGTCCAAGACAAACCACCATGTTCAGGATCACGCCATTTTAAAGAACTCTTGATCCATCCGGCCTGTGTACCATACAAGTTAGAGTAAGAAGCTACCAATCCTCCAAAACGCATGTCAGTAGCAATATGCAGGCTCAAATTTTTCCAGGACAGAGTAGTAGATAAAGAGCCTAAAAAGTCGGGAGTCATTTTACCCACTTCCTGTACTTTTCCGCTACGTGCTTCGTAAGCTCCCCGCCAACTGTCGTCCCACTCCAACAATGTTTCTCCTTTTTCATTTTTAGCCGGAAGAATGTCGGACATCAATAATCCGTAGTCGCCACCTACTTTGGCAACCGAACCGATATGGTAATCGTAATCATTAGCATAGCCGCTCAATGCGATGTAGTCTGCTACATTTTCATGTAATGAGATAATAGTATTTTTATTCTTTGTATATGTCATTGCGACATCCCACTGCCAGTCTTTATTTTTGTACGGAGTGGCGTTTACAGCAATTTCAATACCTTTATTCTGAATATTACCAGCATTTATCAACTGAGTGTTCACACCCGAAATAGCAGGAACTTCAATCGACATGATCTGGTCTCTCGTATTTTCTTTATAATAAGTAAAGTCAAAGTTCAAACGGCTGTCAAACAAACGTAAATCCAAACCAACTTCCCAGGCATTCTTACGCTCCGGTTTCAGCTTCAAACTCTTCATTGTCTTATCGAGAGTGTTCACATAGATATTGCCATCATACATTTCTTTAGTTTCAAAGCCATATACCGAGTTCACATAATAGGGATCGGTATCGTTACCGACCTGTGCCCACGATCCGCGTACTTTAGCAAATGTAATCCAATGCGGCAAATCGAATGTTTCATTGAGCAGCCATGAACCGGATACTGACGGGTAGAAGTAAGAATATGTACCCATCCCGTTTTGATATACCAGAGAAGACGACCAGTCATTACGTCCTGTTACATCTAAATAAACCTGATTTTTCCATCCCAGATTCAAAGCAAAGACAGCAGACATCATTCTCTTTGTATTTGAAATGCTCGCTTCCGACTTTTTAGGGTTCTTTGAGTTGTCGACAAACCATTGTCCCGGTACTACCATACCGCCATCTGTATATACTTTATATGCTTCCGAACGACTTGTATAGTATTCATATCGCGCGAAACCACCTACGCTGAAATCTTGTATCTGCTTATTGACAGTAAATGTTCCGCCAAAGGTAGCCTGCTCTTTTGTGGTTTGCCCCATAGTATACTTACCGCCTTCATTTGCATATCCACTACCCAGTTGTTTTTCTTCAAACTTAGTGTAATAGTAATTCATATTGGCATCGGCTTTAAATCTCAGCCAATCCAGAATCTGCACATTCACTTCCATTTGGGGACGAACCACAGTCTCTTTCTGGGAATAATCGTATTTATCGATCATAAAAAACAAATCACGTCCCGGAACTGAACCATACTTGTCACCATAACTTGTAGATGCCAGTCCACCATGCTCACCCAGATATTTATCGCGGAAATAATTCACATCCAGCATCGGAGTCATAATGGTTCCGTTCGGATTGACGAAACGCTCTCCTACTGTTCGCGGAGAATTCTTCGGATTTGAGTTGGTGAAACTCATAGCAGCCGAAACTTCCACCCGATCACTGATTTTATGCGAACCCTTCAATAAAAACGAATAACGCTCAAATGTATTCTTTTCGCTGGTAGATCTTGCTTTCTTATAAGAAAGAGAAGTGTAATACGATGTTTTATCATTGCCACCGCGAATAGCCACATTCGTATTGGAGTTCAGCCCCAATTGATACAAATCCAGCATGTTGTTTTTATGGGGCGAATAATTGGTCCAGGTACCATCATAGTTGCGGATCGGCTGACCATCGTATTTAGGTCCCCATCCATAACTGCCTGCGCCTATTAGTGTCCGGTCTCCTTTATCATCGAGTTTGAACTGAAAAGGATCCCATACAGAACCATTGTTGTCCGTGTCTTTCCAGCCAGGCATCAACCCCACCCCATATTCAGTCTGGATATCCGGTGTCCGGTAAGCATGATCGATACCAAATGTTTGTGATACAGAAACTCCGAAGCCTTTGAAGCCTTTTCCCGATTTGGTGGTAATCACCACAGCTCCGTTCAGACCACGTGAACCGTAAAGGGCAGTCGCAGCAGCACCTTTCAGGACCGAAACTGTCTCAAAGTCATCCGGATTGAGGTTCTTCAGTTCATTACCATAGTCATTGGCATTATTGTTTCCGGCATCCCAGTCCATTGTGGTATTTCCCGAAGTCGAGTTATCGAGAATAACTCCGTCGATCACATAAATCGGCTGATTGTTTCCTTTCAAAGTAGAAGCACCACGAATCTGAATCTTCGTCGCTCCGAACATACCTCCGTCTGACTGACGGATCTCGACACCCGCTACTTTTCCTTGTAAGGCGGCTACCGGAGAAATCGTATTGGCAGCTTTCAGGTCATCGCCTTTGACCTCGGTCACTGCATACCCCAAAGCTTTCTGTTCACGCTTCAACCCTAAGGCTGTCACCACTACTTCGTCCAGTATCTGGGTATCTTCTTGAAGCACAACATTAATAACAGTTTTACCGCTTACTTTTACATCCTGTTTCTTCATGCCGATGTAAGAAAACTCCAGAACTCCGTCTACAGGAACATTAGATAAAGTGTAATTGCCATCAACATCTGTCACTGTACCGATCGATGAACCTTTAACAAGTACACTCCCTCCGATAATCGGTTCACCGGTCCCATCTTTTACAATTCCTTTCACTGTTATATTCTGCGCAAAAGCAGTAACAGACAAAAAAGATAGAACAAGCACTAACACCTTTTTCATCAATCTCACATTGATAATTTTCGAGTTATTCATTCATTTTTCTTTTTTAGTTAAACAATATGTGTTAATTTAGGTTATAATAATGGCTATAGTTCTCTTAGAACTCAGTTCTAAAACGCATTACAAGCACTTTTAAAGGGATTCTGAGAGGTGGTGAATAGCGAAGAAAAAAAAGTAGAAATTAGCATTTAAAAATATTATAGTATATTTATTGTATTTTGATACTTTATATCTATCTTTACTCCGCGAAATAGGATTGGCAACTCCTTATTTTAAAATATACAACTAAATCTGATTGACAAATGTAAAATTACAGCGTAATAAAGTATTTAATATTGTATATAATTTACATTTTTCAAGAATAACTAAGTTCTAAGAGAACTTGGTTAATCTGTTTATATATCCATTCCAAAGGGATTTGAAAGATATGTGTCATTTCTCAAATTAACTATATACACGAGGTTTGATCACTATTTACAAGTAAAAGTTCCATCCAGATTTAGAAAACCAGAAACAATTTCTTATCCTTTTCTGAATATAAAACCAATATTTATTTACTATCTACGAAAAAGAGTCGGTAGATTTCTACCGAAACAAGATATTACAAATGTCATATACAAACCAAGCCTTATATGATAACTGCGGTGGCAGTCGAAATAAAAAGAAAAGCAAATAAGACGGGGAACGAAGCACCGGGCTCCGGACATCGAAACACCGGGATAAAAATAGCGGAAAGCCGGGCTTCAGGAAGCAGAGAACCGGACTTTGGAATGGCGCTAAAAAACAAAGACCGCTCCGGTTTACACCGGAAACGGCCTTTATCCACTCTATAACAATACAACTTTTAAAACGTTATGCCGGTTCTTCACATCTTTCTACATAAGCCAAAGCATCACCTTTATTGACCAAAGCACCTTGCTTGGCACATACCTCAATGATGCGTCCACTAAAATTAGCCAATACTCTATCATAAGTGTTCCATGGAGTGGCAATATAACAAAATACATCATCCGGTTCATATTTATGCCCTACTTCCGGAGGCATGGAGGGCGATTCAACATCTATTTCCCAGATAATCCTACCCTTTTCCATCGCAGTGATTGGCTCTGCCTTGGCACGCTTCATCCTTTTCACATCTTCTTCTGAGAAACCTTGTTTGGCCAATGCCGCATCCTTGGCACGTTGCAGGTCTTCTTCAAACCTCTTCTTGGCTACTCCCGATTTATAATCACGATACTGCCTGTCATGCATGGCCAGTTCAAACAGTTCTTCATCATCGGGCCCGGACTCCCAACCATTCTCCTGCATCTCTTTACGATATTCATCAAGCTGGTCGGGATAGTTCTTCTGCGGATCTTCATCTGTAAATTCGTACCCCTTCTCTTTGGCCAATGCTACAATTTCCGGATCCAACGGACCGGGTAAACGACCGCTTTTACCCAGAATCATCCCCCAGGTATTATTGTCTATCATGCTCCAGCGTTCCTCACCTTTCACACGTGCCATTACATTCATTAATGCCACATTTTTCACATACTGGCTGAATGGAGTTACCAGTGGAGGATAACCTAACTTAGGCCATACGTATTCCACTTCATCGAACAACATCACAAGCAGATCGTCAATGCTGAGTTCAGGCTGATTATTACTCTTTAATATCATATTAATACCGGCATGCACACCTTTCAAATCGGCCATCATAGACCCCATCATTCCTCCGGGCAAGCCACATTTCAGCAATAAGGAAGACATATGTTTGTTGGTCGGGTCCATAAAGTAACCAAGGAAATCATCGATGAACTCCTGTGTCATGGCACGCGCCTTCATATAGGCTTTCATATTAATATCAGGTACACGAAAACCGGCATCTTTCAACATGGCCTGTACAGAGATCACGTCCGGATGAACTTTTCCCCAGGACATAGGTTCCATGGCTACATCAATAATATCAGCACCATTCTCACAAACTTCAAGAATGGAAGCCATTGACAATCCGGGCCCGCTATGGCCATGATATTGAATCAACACTTCGGGATGACGTTCCTTAATGGCTTTTGTCAATTGTCCTAACATGGCAGGACGTCCGACACCTGCCATATCCTTCAGACAAATCTCGGGAGCACCGGCCTCAATCAGCTTATCAGCAATAGCCGTATAATATTCTACTGTATGTACCGGTGAAAAGGTGATGCACAAAGTTGCCTGCGGAATCATTCCTCCTTCAAGTGCATAGTGTATGGAAGGAATAATATTCCTTACTTCATTCAGCCCACAAAAGATACGGGTGATATCTACTCCCTGGGCATGCTTGACTTTGTACATCAACCGACGGACATCGGCAGGAACGGGATACATCCGTAAACCATTCAGTCCCCGGTCAAGCATGTGGGTTTGTATTCCGGCATCATTGAAAGGTTTGGTAAAAACCCGCACTGCTTTATTGGGGTTTTCACCATACAATAAATTGACTTGCTCGAACGCTCCGCCATTGGTCTCCACACGGGCAAAGCATCCCATTTCAATAATCAAAGGGGCAATTCGCACTAACTGGTCGACACGGGGTTGATACTTACCGGACGACTGCCACATATCCCGATATACGAGACTGAATTTAATTTCCTTTTTCATTGCCGTAAGTTATAAGTGATTTCACATTCATAGGTTAACTTGCTATATTACAAATATAGTGAGATATTTGACATAAAGACAAATCAGACCATCAAAAAGTTCCCATAAAAGATATGTTATATATCATATTGTCACAAAAGTAAAGGAGCAAGGAGGGGGTCCCTCACTTACTCCTTCTTTTGCACAACTAAAAAATTACACTAAATCACTACCTAAAATCAATCTTTTTATTAATGAAAAATACCTAATCAAACAAAGTCCTTCAGTTCCTGTTGCAATCTCTGACGGGTAAAAAAGATACGGCTCTTGACAGTGCCGAGTGGCAATTCTAATTTTTCGGCTATTTCACGGTATTTAAATCCGGAAACATGCATTGAAAATGGAACTTTATATTCTTTGGGCAACGCATTTACTACACGGTGCATTTCTTTCAGGTCATAGGCTCCTTCGGTACTTTCAAAACCGGAGTCCTGCGGAAGATTCAGATGGAAAAGATTATCGGTTTGGTCTACATAAGTTTGATCACGCACAATTTTACGGTAATTATTAATAAAGATGTTGCGCATGATAGTATACATCCAGCCCTTAAAATTAGTGTCTGGCATAAATTTATCTTCATTATCTAATGCTTTTAATGAGGTCTCTTGTAACAGGTCATTTGCTTCTTCGCGATTAGCAGTCAATTTATAAGCGAAGCGGAGCAACTCTTCTTGCACTCCTATTAAATCTTTTCTAAAACTTAAACTTTTCATACGTTGCGGTTTTTAAGCGGTTAATATTTCGTTTCTTTCTCGATATTGCAAGTTTAAGGCTTATTTTAGATTTCAGTAGGGTAATTTTCACCAATCTTTGGGGTAAAAACTATCAAATGATAGTTTTTGGGTGCTATTTGATAGTTTTTGGGTGTTATTTCTTAAAGAGTTAGACAGCTTTTGATAGGTTTGTTTGATAATTAATGTTTTTTATTATGTGCTTTTTGTAAATAGAGACTGAATCACATACCTTTGGATCAAGTTTAATAACGTTAAGAATCAAAAGAATTATGAACTTACTTATCATCCTGGGGATTATAATCATCCTCGCCATTATCATTGCTTCCATGTATAACTCATTGGTAAAATTGAGAAATAATCGCGAAAACGCATTTGCCGACATTGATGTACAACTGAAGCAGCGTCACGACCTTATTCCACAATTGGTAGATACAGTAAAAGGATATGCAGCTCACGAAAAAGAAACACTTGAGCGCGTCATCCAAGCCCGCAACGGAGCTGTCAGTGCCCGGACAATCGATGAAAAAATTACAGCTGAAAATCAACTTAGTTCCGCCCTCGCAGGATTGAAGATTACATTGGAAGCTTATCCGGACCTGAAGGCCAACCAAAACTTCCTTCAGCTACAGGAAGAGATTTCGGACGTAGAAAATAAGCTGGCTGCCGTACGCCGCTACTTTAATTCGGCCACAAAGGAACTGAACAATGCTGTACAGACATTCCCTTCCAACCTGATTGCCAACATGTTTGGCTTTCATAAAGAAATGATGTTCGACTTGGGCACAGAACAACGTGCCAATTTAGAAGAGGCTCCGAAAATAAAATTTTAATCCTCAGGAAAGTAAAGACACATGCAATACGTCGGAATACAGACACAACAGAGCCGGAACAATCTCCGTTCCGGTATCTTACTCATTCTCTTTCCATGCCTGGTGGCGGTATTGACTTACCTGTTCTGCTATCTGCTTATCACTTTTACCGTGGAAGACGATTATGGGCAGTACAATACACTGGCAATGACCAATCAAATGTTTATCAACCTGATTCCTTATATTATAGGAGGTGTTCTGGTTTGGTTTATCATAGCTTACTTTACCAATTCCAGTATTATCAAAGCTGCCACAGGCGCGCGCCCGCTTGAACGTAAAGAGAATAAACGTATCTACAATTTGGTAGAGAATCTCTGTATGTCGCAAGGTATGAAAATGCCCAAAATCAACATTATCGATGATGATTCACTAAACGCATACGCCAGTGGAATCAATGAACAGACCTATACAATTACCCTATCCAAAGGTATCATTGAAAAGCTTAACGATGAAGAACTCGAAGGAGTCATCGCACATGAACTGACACATATCCGCAATCATGATGTCCGGTTATTGATTATCTCGATTGTATTTGTCGGTATCTTCTCTATGCTGGCACAAATAGCATTGCGTTCCGTCTATTACTCTTCGTGGACACGCAGTAGAAATGATAAGAATAATGGAGCCATACTTATTCTGGTTTTGGCAATGATTGTAGCTGCCATCGGTTATTTCTTCGCCACTTTGATGCGTTTCGCCATCTCACGAAAACGTGAATATATGGCTGATGCAGGTGCAGCAGAAATGACAAAGAACCCGTTGGCGCTGGCCAGTGCTCTAAGAAAAATATCCGCAGATCCCGATATAGAAGCTGTAGAACGCGAGGATGTGGCACAGTTATTCATTCAGCATCCGGGCAAACAAGCCAAAAGTGCCCTGAGCGGATTAAGCGGATTATTCGCCACCCATCCTCCTATCGAAAAGCGAATAGCTATTCTGGAACAATTCTAATAGTGCATGGCCTTTGCTGTACAAGAAAGAACACCAAAGGCCTGTCACTGCAAAATACACAGGTCTACACTACATCAAAAGTAAACAACCGACTATCTATAAAGATGAGTTGTGTAAATCTGTGCAATCTATAGTAAAAAAGAGTTTTGAAACTCTCTCTTTTATTCTTTGTGAAATCTGCTCCGACAAACACGAAATAATATTAAATCATTTGTACGCTTTGTACATTTTATCTCTTCCGATCGTTATCTTTATGTAAATATTCTCCTAAATAATCATTGATATGAAAACAAATAGACGTATCATGCTTCTGATATTGTTCATTGCAGGAACAGGTATCTTCACACTTCAGGCTCAAAACCGGGAAGAAAGGAAAGAGCTGAAGGAACAGACTGTAAAAGAGAAGATTGAATCGGAAAACTATCGGATCGACATAAATACGGCATACCCGCGTAGGGGACGTATGATTCCATTGACATCAATCTATTCCGTAACAATTCGGAATGATTCTGTCTTTTCACAACTACCTTACTTCGGACGCGCTTACTCTATCCCTTACGGAGGAGGACAGGGATTGATGTTTAATGCCCCAATCGATCAATACACCATGTCCATGGGAAAACGCGGAGCAGCAAAAATCAACTTTACCGCCAAAAGTCCCGAAGATCAGTTCAAATTCAGGATAACAATCTATTCCAACGGTTCATCCAGCATAGATGTCGATATGCAAAACCGTGAATCGATCAGTTTTTCAGGTGACCTGATATTGCCGGAATAAAGTCGTACCGACTTTATTCCCCCTTCAAGATAGGCAGGCAAATTTGGTATTTTACAGCCAAAGCGCGTACTACAAAAATGCAGCAGCCACTAATGACCTGCGTCAAGGCGGCATCTACCCCCAAACGATCGAGCCCCCAATAAATGACTCCACCGATAACACATGCCATGGCATAAATCTCCTTACGAAAGATCAACGGAATCTCGTTGATAAATACATCACGGATAACTCCACCGGCCGCACCGGTCATGGTTCCCATAATAATGGCTACCCAAAAGGCATATCCCAAATCGATCGTCTTGCTGATACCAACTACTGTAAACAACGCAAGACCAATGCTATCGAAAATAAAAAACGTATTGTGCATGTGGATCAAATGCTTCCGAAAAAAGATAACCCACAGCAGGGCCAGCGCCGAGCAAATCAAATAAATAGGATTCGTCATCCAGAATGGAGTGACATCCAATAAAACATCACGTATGGTACCACCGCCAATGGCTACAGCCACACCGGCTACATAAGCGCCAAACCAATCGAATTGTTTGGCAGATGCAAGACGAATACCACTAATGGCAAAAGCGAATGTTCCGATAAACTCCAGAATCTGGATAAAAGTCGGAATCTGAAAGATAGTTGGCATATATTAAGTTTTTTGTGTGCAAAGAAACAAATAATTCCGCAAGAAAGTGTAAATTTGTTCCTTGAAAATTGTAAGAATACAAAGATGAAGATAACGATTGTTGCCGGGGCTCGCCCTAATTTTATGAAAATCGCCCCTATCACCCGGGCTATCGATGCCGCAAAGGCACAGGGTAAACGTATTTCTTATCGCCTGGTATACACGGGAGTAGAGAATGATAACAGTTTGGACGCCTCCTTATTTGCAGATCTGCACATGAAAGCTCCCGATGCCTATTTGGGAGTAAACGGCAATAACCCGACAGAACTGACTGCGGGAATCATGATCGCTTTCGAACGTGAATTGACAGAAAACCCTACGCATGTAGTCCTGGTGGTCGATGACCTCACAGCAACCATGAGTTGTGCCATCGTAGCCAAGAAACAAAACATAAAAGTAGCACATCTCGTAGCCGGTACCCGTTCATTCGACATGTCTATGCCCAAAGAGATCAACCGTATGATTACAGATGGCTTGTCCGACTACCTCTTCACAGCCGGCATGGTAGCCAACCGTAACCTAAACCAGACAGGTACGGAAAACGAAACAGTCTATTATGTAGGGAATATCCTGATCGATACGATACGTTATAATCGCAATCGCCTGATAAAACCGGTATGGTTCTCTGTGCTGGGGCTGAAAGAACATGAATACATTCTGCTGACCCTCAATCGTCACGTACTGTTAAACAATAAGGAGAACTTACAGGAATTGATGGAAACATTGCTTAAAAAAGCAAATGGCATGCCCATTGTCGCACCGCTGCACACTTATGTACGCGACGCAATCAAAGCATTGGGGATCACCGCTCCCAACCTGCACATCATGCCTACACAGAGTTATCTCTCTTTCGGTTATCTGATGAATCAGGCAAAAGCCATCGTGACTGACTCGGGCAATGTAGCCGAAGAAGCCACTTTCCTGGGAATTCCCTGCATCACGCTCAATACGTTTGCCGAACATCCGGAGACCTGGCGAACAGGCACTAATGAGCTGGTCGGTGAAGACCCGGCCGCATTGGGAGCCTGTATGGACAAACTGATGAACGGAGAGTGGAAACAAGGAACTTTACCCGAACGTTGGGACGGACGAACCGCAGAGCGAATTGTACAAATATTATTGGGGGAATAATACCATATTCCCCCTCCTTACAGGAGTCAAAAGATACACAAAAAAGGTTATATAGTCCTTTCAATCAAAAGGAATTTATTACCTTTGCAGTCTCACGATGAGATGAAGTGTGTATGAAACAACAATATTCTAAACTATTATTAGTAATCTTCCTTCTACTCTCTGCGCCACAGGCTTTCGCACAGTTAAAGGGAGTAATCACCGATTCTATTTCACATGAACCATTAATGTACATTTCCGTTTTCTATGAAGGGAAAGGAGTAGGTGGCATATCCAACGCTAACGGAGAATATAAGGTGGAAACCCGCAAAGGCTGGAATGAGCTGACTTTTTCTGCGGTGGGATATATCACCAAGAAAGTGAAGATTCCGGCGGGTGCCAAAGAACTCAATGTAGTACTCTCACCGGATGATGTAATGCTGGAAGAAGTGGTTGTAAAACCTAAAAAGGAGAAATATTCCCGAAAAAACAATCCGGCAGTAGAGTTTATGCGGAAGGTAATCGACCATAAAAAAGCTCAGAAGCTGGAAACCAATGACTATTACCAATACAGCAAATATCAGAAGATGAAGATGTCACTCAATGACGTGACACCCGAGAGTCTTGAGAAAGGGATCTATAAAAAGTTTTCTTTCCTAAAAGACCAGGTCGAGGTTTCGCCCGAGACTAACAAACTGATTTTGCCCATCTCCGTACAGGAAACATCTTCAAAAACCATCTACAGAAAAGATCCGGAAAGTAAAAAGACCATCATCGAAGGTATGAACTCAAATGGCGTAGAGGAATTCTTCTCTACCGGTGATATGTTGGGTACTATCCTCAACGATGTATTTGCCGATATCAATATCTACGATGACGATATCCGTCTGTTGCAACGCCGTTTTGTAAGTCCCATCGGAAGCGGGGCCATCTCTTTCTATAAATTCTACCTGATGGATACCGTGATGGTAGACAAAAACAAATGTGTACACCTCACGTTTGTTCCACAGAACCCTCAGGACTTCGGATTCACCGGACACCTGTATGTGCTGGATGATTCAACCTACGCTGTAAAAAAGTGCACCATGAATTTGCCTAAAAAAACAGGGGTAAACTTTGTGGAGAATCTGGATGTCGTGCAGCAGTACGAACAACTCCCCAATGGCAACTGGGTACTGACTGATGATGATATGACCGTAGATCTTTTAGTAATGAAAGCTATCCAGGGGATTCAGGTAAAGCGGACTACGAAATATAGCAACTATGTCTTCGAACCCATCGAGCCACGACTCTTCCGACTAAAAGGCAATGTTATCAAAGAAGCGGACATGCTCACCAAAAGTGACGAATACTGGGCCGGAGTGCGCCAAGTGCCGTTAACAAAAACCGAGAGTAGCATGGATCTTTTCATGAACCGGCTGGAGCAAATTCCCGGATTCAAATATGTCATATTCGGCGCAAAAGCATTGATAGAAAATTATGTGGAAACCGGAACCAAAAAACATCCGAGCAAATTCGATTTCGGTCCGATCAATACCATGATATCGAGTAACTATGTGGACGGCACCCGATTCCGCCTCAGTGGTATGACTACAGCCAAACTGAATCCTCATTGGTTCTTTAATGGATATGGAGCCTACGGACTTAAAGACAAAAAATGGAAATATGAGGGCAATGTAACCTACTCTTTCCGTAAATGTGAATTCTTCCCCTGGGAGTTCCCGAAACACTATATCTCCGCTTCTTACCGTTATGATGTCATGTCACCGATGGATAAATTTCTCGACACGGATAAGGATAACGTATTCGTGGCCTGGAAAACCACTACTGTCGACCAGATGTCGTACGTACGGGATGCTACATTGAGATATGAAATGGAAACTCTTTCAGGCTTCTCGGTCGCAGCTATGGCACGACACCGGAAAGACACTCCGGCCGGTAAACTTCAATACATCCGTAACGATGCTGCCAAAACAATTGTTCCGGACATTACCACCGCCGAATTGGGATTGACCTTGCGTTATGCTCCGGGTGAGACTTTTGTAAACACGAAACAGCGTCGGCGTCCGGTGTCGCTGGATGCTCCCATCTTCACCCTTTCTCACACCACTGGATTCAAAGGTGTATTGGGAGGAGAGTATAATTTCAATTTGACGGAAGCAAGTATCTGGAAACGCTTCTGGCTTTCGTCTTGGGGCAAAGTAGACGTCACCCTGAAAGGTGGGGCGCAATGGAATACCGTTCCATTCCCGTTACTCATTCTGCCGGCTGCCAACCTTTCATATATTACCCAAAAAGAAACTTTCAACCTGATCAACAATATGGAGTTCCTCAACGACCGCTATGCATCGTTGGCACTGACATATGACATGAATGGCAAACTTTTCAATCGTATTCCACTAATCAAAAAATTGAAGTGGAGAGAAGTGTTCCGTTTCCGTGCCCTGTATGGTAACCTGACCGAAAAGAATAACCCGTTTAAGAGCAATAATCCGGAACTGTTCGATTTTCCGCAACGGGACGGTAGTTACACCAGTTATGTAATGGACCCGAAAGTACCCTATCTGGAAGCCAGTGTAGGTATCTACAACATCTTTAAGTTGTTACATATTGAATACGTACGCCGTCTGACCTATCTGAATCACCCCGGAATCAACAAGCAAGGTATCCGGTTTATGATTCAAGTGGTATTTTGATCTGATATCATTTACACAAATAAAAGCTAAATACGATGAATTTCACTTTACATACCCTCAATGGCATAAAGCTGTGGTTGGTACTTCTTTTACTTAGTGGCGCAATCAATGTTTGCCGGGCAGATTCTCCACGACAAACCATCAACTTTAACCGGGGATGGAAATATTGTCAGGGGGATTTCGATCATGCCGCCCGACCGGGGTTCGACGATTCAGAATGGGAGAAAATAGGACTTCCCCACTCTTTCAGTACTCCATATTTCATGTCGAAGGACTTTTATGTAGGCTACGGATGGTACCGTAAAGCTTTTCCGGTAAAAAAAGAGATTCTTGGCAAGAAAAGTTTTCTTGAATTCGATGGCGTATTTCAAGAAGCAGAGATTTTCGTCAACGGACACTTGGCAGGCACTCACAAAGGAGGATATACCGGATTTTCCATCGACATATCAGCTTACCTGAAAGAAGGGAAAAACCTGGTAGCCGTCCGGGTAAACAACTGTTGGCGCCCTGACCTTGCCCCGCGTGCAGGCGAACATGTATTTAGCGGAGGTATCTACCGGAACGTACGTCTGGTAATAAAGCCCCCCACTTACATCGATTGGTATGGCACCTGGATCACAACCCCGGACCTGGCAGAGAACAAAGGTAAATCGGGAAGCGTACACATACGGACAGACGTATGTAATGCTTCAGGAAAAACAGACACTTACCGACTCCTGACCACCGTTGTCGATGCACAAGGCAAAGAAGTGTCTTCGGTTTCCACATCCCAAGTATTGCCGGACAATGCAACCTACACATTTAAACAACAAACCAAAGAAATTCAGGCACCTCAACTGTGGCATCCCAATCATCCGGCACTATATAAAGTGATAAGCTCACTCTATCACGGACAAGAATTAATAGACCGTTACGAAACAGCATTCGGATTCCGCTGGTTTGAATGGACTGCAGACCGGGGATTTTTCCTGAATGGGGAGCACCTTTATTTTAAGGGAGCCAATGTTCACCAGGATCATGCCGGATGGGGAGACGCTGTAACCGAGACCGGAATGCGAAGAGATATCCGGTTAGTGAAAGAAGCCGGCTTCGATTTAATAAGAGGCTCGCACTACCCCCATTCACCGGCTTTTTCACAAGCATGCGATGAAATAGGAATGTTATTCTGGGCAGAAAACGCATTTTGGGGAATCGGAGGACACAAAGGAGACGGTTATTGGAATGCCAGTGCATACCCTGTAAACGAATCCGACAGGGCAGAATTCGAAAACAGCGTAAAAGCCCAACTGAAAGAGCTGATTCGCATCCACCGCAACCATCCTTCCATCATCGTATGGAGCATGAGTAACGAGCCTTTTTTCACAGCACCCGAGACAATCAATCCGATGCGTAAACTACTGGAAGAAACCGTCAAACTTTCCAAACAACTTGATCCTACCCGCCCGGCAGCTGTCGGTGGTGCGCAGCGTCCGCTGGGAGAGAAACGAATCGATAAGTTGGGCGACATAGCCGGATATAACGGTGACGGCAGCTACATTCCGGAGTTTCAGCAACCGGGCATGCCAACAGTAGTTTCGGAATATGGCAGTACTACAGCCGATCGTCCGGGAGAATATGATCCGGGATGGGGAGACCTGGCTAAGAATAATGCACAGAACGGTTTTCCATGGCGTAGCGGACAAGCCATCTGGTGCGCATTCGACCACGGAAGCATTGCCGGCAGTGCCCTTGGCAAAATGGGCATCATCGATTACTTCCGGATTCCCAAGCGTGCCTGGTACTGGTACCGGAATGCCTACAAAGGGATTACCCCTCCGGAATGGCCGCAAGAAGGAACACCTGCCCGCATCAGCCTGGTTGCCGACCGGACTGATAACATAAAAGCGGACGGAACGGACGATGTTATGTTATCAATAACCATCCTGGATGCAAGCGGAAAGCCGGTCAGCAATTCTCCGGCAGTTAAGCTCGACATTCTATCCGGCCCGGGAGAGTTTCCCACCGGAACCTCAATCCTGTTTGAAAAAAAGAGTGATATCCGTATACTCGACGGAAAAGCGGCTATTGAATTCCGGTCATATTATGCCGGAGAAACTGTTATCCGTGCTACTTCACCGGGACTGGAACCGGCCGAAGTAAAAATCCGATTCACCGAAAGCACTCCCTATACAGAGGCCTTCAAAGTAAAAGAACGTCCCTATACACGCTTCGAAACTCCGACAAAAACGGATAATCTGCAAACCTTCGGACCTAACAACCCGACTTTCTGCAGTTCGTCTGTCAACGGACATTCATCCGCTTTTGCAGCCGACGGAGACGAATCTACATACTGGCAAGCTTCAGAGAACGACCCGGAACGTTCCTGGACACTGGATACCGAAAAAGGATTGTCGATACGTCACATCCGAATCGCATTTCCGGATTTAGCCCCTTATCAATACAAAGTAGAGGTATCCATGGACAGAGAACACTGGTCGCTCATACCGGATCAAACCAATAATAAGCAGAACGAGAACATTCGGATGATTCAGGTTGTTCCCGGTATACAAGGACGTTTCGTACGTATCAGTTTCACAGGAGAGAAAGCTGCTATTACAGACGTACAGGTCATCGGAACGGTAATTGACTAAAATAACAGATTTATTACAAATATATGCAACCATTAGCGGAAAGACTTCGCCCAAAGACATTGGATGATTATATCGGTCAGAAACACCTTGTGGGACCGGGTGCTATCCTGCGCAAAATGATTGACGCAGGGCGTATCTCTTCATTTATTCTTTGGGGACCTCCGGGAGTGGGTAAGACCACACTGGCCCAAATCATTGCCAATAAGCTGGAAACTCCCTTCTACACCTTGAGTGCTGTCACCTCCGGGGTGAAAGATGTGCGCGAAGTGATAGATCGCGCCAAGAGCAATAAGTTTTTCACTCAATCCAGCCCTATCCTGTTTATCGATGAAATACACAGGTTCAGCAAATCCCAACAAGATTCGTTACTGGGAGCCGTCGAACATGGCACAGTCACGCTGATAGGTGCCACCACCGAAAATCCGTCTTTCGAAGTTATCCGTCCGCTCCTTTCCCGCTGTCAGCTCTACACACTGAAATCTCTGGAAAAAGAAGATTTACTGGAATTGCTGCAACGTGCCATTACTACCGACGTAGTGCTGAAAGAACGGAAAATCGAATTGAAAGAGACCGGTGCCATGCTTCGCTTTTCGGGAGGCGATGCCCGCAAATTACTGAACATACTGGAACTCGTGGTAGAATCGGAAACAGAAGAAACCGTAATCATCACTGATGATCTAGTAACAGAACGCTTGCAGCAAAACCCGCTCGCATACGATAAGGACGGTGAAATGCATTATGACATTATTTCGGCGTTTATCAAATCGATACGGGGAAGTGACCCTGATGGCGCCATCTATTGGCTGGCCCGTATGGTAGAAGGAGGCGAAGATCCGGCATTCATCGCCAGGCGCCTGGTCATCTCTGCCGCAGAAGATATCGGCCTGGCCAATCCGAACGCATTGTTATTGGCTAATGCCTGTTTTGACACATTGATGAAAATCGGCTGGCCGGAAGGAAGAATTCCACTGGCAGAAACAACGATTTATCTGGCAACAAGCCCCAAAAGCAATTCGGCCTACAATGCCATCAACGATGCACTGGCACTGGTCCGCGAAACCGGTAATCTGCCTGTTCCCCTACACTTGCGCAACGCTCCCACCAAGCTGATGAAGCAGTTGGGATATGGCCAGGAGTACAAATATGCACATAATTACGAAGGCAACTTTGTAAAACAACAGTTCTTACCGGATGAAATCAAGGCCAAACAACTATGGCAACCCCAACACAATCCGGCAGAACAAAAACATGCCGAGCGAATGAAGCAACTATGGGGAAATGAAAAGAACTATTAACCATCTGCAATTGTTTTATCAGATAAAAAGTTATTCATTCAGTATTCAAGTATCTAAACTGAATACTTAACACCTAATAATTTATGAAGATAGTAGTTTTAGACGGTTATGCCGCCAACCCCGGAGATCTGAACTGGGACGAATTGAGAACTTTGGGTGAGTGTGAAATCTATGATCGCACGGCTCCCGACGAGGTACTTGAACGCTCGAAGGATGCAGAAGCGATTCTTACCAACAAGGTGGTGATCACGGCAGAACACATGGCATCCTTGCCCAACCTGAAGTATATTGGCGTAATAGCCACCGGATATAACATCATTGATGTTGCCGCAGCCAAAGAGCGTGGCATTACCGTAACCAATATCCCTGCCTACAGCACTCCCTCCGTCGGACAAATGGTTTTTGCCCATATCCTGAACATCACTCAGCGAGTACAGCATTATGCCGACGAGGTTCGTGAAGGACGCTGGACTCAGAGTCAGGATTTTTGTTACTGGGATACTCCGCTTATCGAGCTGTTGGGAAAGAAGATAGGTCTTATCGGCCTGGGACAAACCGGATACAACACAGCCCGTATCGCTATCGGATTTGGTATGAAAGTGTGGGCTTATACATCTAAATCACGACTCCAACTGCCTCCTGAAATCCGTAAAGCAGAACTCGACCAGATTTTCCGCGAATGTGATATTGTCAGCCTGCATTGCCCGCTGACGGAATCAACACGTGACCTGGTTAACACCCGTCGCCTGGAACTGATGAAGCCCAATGCCATTTTAATCAATACCAGCCGTGGTCCGCTGGTCAACGAGCATGACCTGGCAGAAGCTCTGAATAATTACAAAATCTATGCCGCCGGACTGGATGTGCTCTCCACCGAGCCACCCCGTGCCGACAATCCTTTGCTGACTGCCAGAAACTGCTTCATCACCCCACATATAGCCTGGGCTACTTCGGCTGCCCGCGAGCGCCTGATGGCTATCCTGGTCGACAACCTGAAAGCCTATATCGGCGGCAAGCCTGTGAACAACGTGGCCAAATAAAGTCAGATATCAAAAAATACAGGAATACTATCGGGATTCAGAACATATCCCGATAGTTTCCTCAACTTTTCTTCCGCATCCATCACGGCACAAGAATAGCCGGCTACGGACATCATCGGCCAATCATGCATCGTATTGCCTACTACCAAAACCTCCCTAAGAGAAATCCCCAATCGAGCACACAGAGTAATCAGACCGTTCTTCTTACCGGCCTTACTGTCTACCACCGTCAGCAATCGTCCCTCCTGATACAATTGATACGCCTCTTCATCCAATTCGGTCAGCCACCGGACAGCTTCCCGGGTATTCGGTGCAAGCACAGCATATTTAAAGACTTTCCCCTCCCGGGTATAACGGGTCACCCTGCAACCCGGAAAACCGGCAGTCATAGGATTTGCAATCGGAACACATTCGATAGTTTCCCCGTAGCATAACAGACCTCCGTCCGCAAAAACTCCGCCCGAGAACAGGCCGAACACATTGCCAAGCCGTTTTTTAGCATGCGACACCGGTAAAGCAGTACTCAGATATAAAGGCAAACGCTTAGCCATATACTCCAATACCGAAACCGTACGGTCCGGAATCCGTCCCTGAGCATCCGTCAGCGTACCATCCACATCAAAGAAGACAGCTTCCACCTTCTTCCTTTCCGGTATGCGCCACAAAGCCCCATCCCCCATCATTCTCCTCAAGGGCGTATCGCACAAATTACTGAAAGCAATGTAACAATCACAAACTTTACGAAGGCAGAAGGGCTGAAAATCCGAAGTGGAGTCATCGTAAAAGTTTCCCATCCGTATCCCACTTCTCGGGCAAGCATACATATCCCCTTTCCGGTCGATAAAAAGTGTTTCCCTACCTCCCACACAGCCGTCCAAGCACGCCTTTGCATTTCTCCGGTCATAATCGAACAGATTGTCTATTTCACCAAAGAAACGGATATCCTCTTCCGACAGCGGCTTCCGCAATCCCTGCATGGCATTCACAAACAGGTAAACCGACGGATCCAGCAGCTGTCTCAGTTTCCGGATTTGTTCCTTTGCCGAAGGATCACCGACTGCCCCTGCACATACCCCGATGCCGGCCGCACGAAGCATCTCTACTTTGGATGCAAACTCCCCTACCCCAACCATCTCCGGGTGATAGCTCGCCCAAAACCTGAACTTAGACACATCTGCCTGCTCCGCCTCAGCCTCATCTAAAAAACGGGATACCGAAAAGGACAAATTGGTCTGGCAAGAGACTCCAATCACATGGGGCATAGCGGCCAGGCGCATGATGCCCTCTCTATAGTAGCGATGTATCATCGCTTCCCCATAAGGAATAATCAGGATACGTAATGAACCGTATTTCCACCCGCCGATACGGGAAATAAAGCGGTCCAATGCTTCCTGATCTTCTGTCGTATCGGCAGACACAGACTTTCTGCCGAACGGACAATACGAACACGTATAATTGCAATGCTCCAGACTACCTCTATAATAGATACTCCGGACAGTACTCAAAGAGGACATCGTTCTATTCGGATCAGGGATATACATATTCGGACATCAGTTTCCTCACGGCAGGTGAAATAAATGCCTGTCCGATGTAATCGGAATAAGCCATTCCTTCCTCCGTGAGACGCACTATCCGGCCAGTCTCTTCAATCCATCCACGATCTGTGAACTCCCGGAAAAGATTCCGGTCCGGCTTCTCACCAAAACGTTTTTCATACTCCGCCAAGTCCACTCCCCGGTGATACATCAGGTTCTTTATAATGAATCTGATTTGCATCTCTTCTGTGGAAAGCAAGAAACCATTAGCGGCAGTCATAAAATCGGTAGTCCGGATATAATGGTCTATTTCATCGGCTATTGCCTGCTGACGTACAGCATAGGGAGTGGCATAGTGTAAGTTTCCCAAATAACTCCGGCCTCCCGCCCCGCAGGAAAGCATCACTTCGTCACCACACGAAAATTCCGTTTCCGTTGTTTCGCGCCTGACAAAACGGCGCATGGACGTTTGTACAAATCCTTGCCCTACCAGTAACTCACGGGCAGATTTGTAGATAGCATAACCTATGTCATCCGTCGAACGTACATCGATGCGTGTACCCGGCCGGACATAAAGAGGATAAATAAACAACTCGTTGGGCCGATAAGTAAGTGCAGTGTTCAGAGAGCGCATAAAGCTCTCTACCGTCTGTCCCTCGATACCATAAATCAGGTCGAGGTTAAACTGAGGAAAACCTGCCTCCACAATATTTTCGAGTGCACCGACTACTGTACCGAGTCCGGGTCTTCTTTTCAGTTTCTTCAACTCCGTCTCATTGAAACTCTGCACCCCCATGCTCAACCGCTCCACTCCTCTCGCCCGCAACTGCCTCAAAACACTCTTTTGCGTATATTCCGGTGAAGTCTCGACAGAAGTAAACACCCGGGAAGGATGCACACCGAACAGTTCGGCCAGGCAGAACAACTCTTCCAACTGTCCTTCATCCAAAATAAGCGGAGTACCCCCTCCGACGGCAAACGAAGTAAACTTCAGGCCTTGTGCCGCCACAGACAGCTGTTCGGCCTAGCGGCGCATCGTGTGGAGATACAATGAAATGCGCTCCGCATCGCAACACTGCTGTGAAAAAAGATTGCAATAGCCACACTTATGGGCACAGAAAGGTATGTGGAAATATAAACTAGCCTCCCTTCCTTCCAGCCGTTCAAGATAAGGAGAAAGAGAGACCGGAGGAGTCAACGTACGGTAAGCCGTCTTATGCGGATAACTGTACATATAGCTGACATATCGTGAAATCTGCTGTTGTTCGTTCATTTTCTGAGAATAAAGTGTTTATAAGGCACCGTATATACTTTTTCGTGAGAAATGCAATGATACTCGTAACCATCTTCACCGTAACAGGTCCCGTGATCGGACAGGGCAATGACCAACGTGTCCGAGCGCCTCCTGAAAGCCTCGAACAGGCGGGGCAGCTGACTGTCGACATACCGTAGGGCTGCCGCATGCGACTCTTTATCGTCTTTCTTTTTTCCCTCCACGTAGTGGCAGTTCGGATAATGAATCGCCGAAAAATTGATATACATAAATACTTTCCGGTCCGCCGGATACTTTTCCAGTTTGTCGACGGCAAAGTCCACCTGATTGGCAGCACTGTTCTTATCCGTGCAACCGAAAGTCGGCAACCAATAACTCTTATTGAAATAGCCGGGAAATACCCTTCCTATATCATTCCGCTTACTGAAAAAGTTGACTCCTCCGATGCAGATTGTTTCATAACCTACCTGAGCCAGACTCTGTACGAACGTAGCCTCTTTGAAAGCATAGCTGCCTTCGGGAGGTATACGTCCCGTACCGGCCTGAAAGGGAAAAAAGAGCCACTTTCGGTTACGCAACATATGCGGCTCGGCGGGTGACGGCAAGAATCCTGCGAAAATAGCGAAGTGAGACGGATAAGTGAAATTACCGGGAGCATGCCGTTTCTCCCAACCGTTGCCACAGCTATTCAGTACAGGAGTCCCCCCGGAGGCTTCTTCGGCCACGCTGACGTCATAACGCAAAGTATCGAAACAGAGCATCAGTATATCATGCGTACCTACAATTTCATTCATATCTATGTCCGGCTTCTGATCCTGCGTGCCGGAGGGTAATTCATCTATTTCCATTGAAAAGTGATTCTATCGTTTTTATCTGATTGGCATATATCTTATTTTCCGTATACATATCCTGATAGATATGGTCTCCCTGCCCATTGACCTCTATAATATAAGGTGTGTCCGTATTCCGGGCTATCAGCACGTCTATGCCCGCATATCGCAGCCCCAAGGCCTTCATGGCAGTGATGCTCCGGCAGAAAAGCTCTTCACGAACGGAAGGAGCCAACGAAAGTTCTTCGAACAGCCTCGCTTTATTGTTCAGGTGAAGATTAGTTATGGCACCGTCACTGCAACGCACCACTACATAATCGACTTCATCCCCCCTGCAGACAACACGCAAGTCATAATTCTCACCTTCCAGCTTTTCCTTTGCCATCCATTCTTCAAGGACAGCCCCACACCGTATGACCTCTTCCGCCAATGTGGCAATCTCTTTCCGGTTCGTCAGCCTGCAGATACGTTTCGCATTACAAACGCGCCCTCCTTCCCAGGACATCGTCGTATAAGCCACCCATTCATCCCGGCGATGATTATACCTGACAGCCATAATCCCACCGGCCCCGGAACCATAACGGGGTTTCAGAAATCCTCCCCTCTTCTGCCGGCAAAGTATGGCGGCCAAATCATCAAATGTGCTAAGCGCATCCGAAAGCAACGGAGTTGTTTTCAGGCCGGCCCCGGTCAGTTTCCGCTGAGTATACACTTTATCGAGTGCACAAAGAATTGCAGCCGGTTCATTCAGAAAGTGTACACTTTCCGACTTATCCGTATCGGCCAGTCGGGACAACAGACTTCTATACTCCTCGCAGAGCAAATTGTATTTCCGAAAGTCCGCCTCCCGAAACACCGGAGGCTCCAGCTTTACAACCGTATCGCGACAATCGGGAAGAACGGCCGACAACTCGTCATAAGTGACAAAGCAGGTGTCCGCCCCGAGGCTTCTACCCGCTTTGATAAAATAGTCCGTACGCTTGGAAGTCGAGTTACTGGCAACAAGTATTCTCATCCGCTCACTCCGTAATCATCGGGTAACTGTAATCGTCATCGTATTCCTGTGAGTCGGAAACATCTATCTTCATGGGCAGCGATTTCTGCAACTCTTTCTTCATCTCGTCGCTCAGATAATTGTATTTCATATTGATAAACTTCAGATGCTTGATTTTATCCACATGATCCAGCAATAGCCGTGCCCCTTCATCCGTCAACACACCGGCGGAAATATCCATTGTTTCCAGTTGCGGCAGGATATCCGATTCAAGAAACATCTCTACAACCGTATTCTGCTCTTCGGCATCGACAATGCCCAGCCATTTCAGGTTAGGGAAACGGTCTTTAGAGAACAGAGGTCTGAATACATTCATATCGCCATCAAACCCATAATCCTCCACTCCTACATAGAGAACCAGCTTTTCAAGATTCGGCAGATCGGAACCCAGGATATCTTCCACCACCGAATCGGGCAGGCCGCCACTGATAATTTCAAGTGACTTCAAGTTCGGACGCGGTCTCTTACCAATGCTCAGATTATTCGTTCCTTTGATTTTAAGGTTATTCAGCAGAGGCATCGCATCCAGCACCGGGCTCAAATCGACTTGCTCAATCCAGGAAATCTCCTGTTCCTCAAAATCTATATCCCCCCAAAACAGACCTTCGAAATGGGCGAACTTCTCTTTATTCTCCACAATGCCATCGGCAATGTCCGAGCAGTCTTCCCCTTCATATCCCCAGCAGCCTATCGTGATCTGCTTGAGTGACGGCAGTTTTTTGTCTTTCAATATCTTGTCCATCAAGTTTACGCCCTCTTCCGCTTCGTCATAGCTCAACGCATACTTTTTGGCTTCCACTTTCATTTCTTTGGCAACCTCTTCCAAGGTCTCCACATATCCTTTTTTCGTTTTTTCCGCTATCAGCTTACCGGCAGCTTTTTCGGCTTCCCCTGCCGACGAAAAATTCTTCACCTGTGTTTGTCCATCCGTCCCCAACTTACCGTAATTCACTATTACGTCAGTGCCCCGGACATCGATGCTCCAAAATTTCTGGGACTTAAAGTCCTGAAATACAAATACTCGTTTCATAGTATGTCTGTTTAATTACTGATATAAAAAATGCTTATCTGCCTTTGTTTCTCCAAAAACAGATAAGCATTACTGCAAAAATAATAAAATTCTGATACCTTATACCTTTATCCGACAAGAATCTCAATAAGCATGTCCGCCTTCGTCCATTTCCTTGGTATCGATCTTCCGGTTGTCGATGCTGCGCCAAGCATAGAAAATGTAGGCGATGACAAACGGAACGAGGATAGAAACATAGGCCATGGTCTTGAGCGTGAACTGGCTGGAACAACTATTGGCAAGGGTCAGCGAACTTTGTATGTCCGTATTCGACGGATAATAAGCCGTATTGTTATATCCGGCTGTCAGCAGCAGTGCCAGAACAGTCAGCACCGTACCGATACCCACAAACCAGATTCCTTTATCAAACGTTTTTTTCAGCAGGGTTTTGCCAATGCCAAACAACACCAGCACGACTCCCACAAGGAACACGATAAGCACCACCGGCATTTCAATAAAATTATTGAAGTATTTATAAGGCTCCATGTAGATCTCTTTTGTTTCCGGATTGACAGCATATCCATCGGCCAGCAAAGTGCGAATCACGAATGCCAGGAAGAATACCAGGAACAGGACCGTATTGGCTATCAACGAACGACGACATTTGGCGACCAACTCTTTATCAGCGATATTATTGATAAAGTAAAGAGCTCCCAAAACACGCGCCAGGAAGAACACGGCCAATCCCAGAATCACATTCCAGATATTGGTCAGCGCATCCAGTCCGTGCCAACCGTTGCCCCAATGACTGATCACAGGCATCACTTCGTTCACCATATTCCCCTTATTGATATAGAAATCCGAACCGGTAAAGAAAGTGGCCACAGCGCCTCCCAAGAGCAAGGGTCCCACCACACCGTTAATCACCAGAAAAGTCTGGTAGGTCTTCTTTCCCAACAAGTTGCCCGCTTTACTCTGAAATTCATAACTGACAGCTTGCAACACAAAACTGAAAAGAATAATCATCCACAGCCAGTAGGCCCCCCCGAAACTGGTACTATAAAACAGAGGAAACGAAGCAAAGAAAGCGCCACCGAAAGTGACCAGCGTGGTAAATGTAAATTCCCATTTGCGTCCGGTAGAGTTTACCATCATCTTACGATGCTCTTCGGTTTTGCCCAAACAAAACAGCAGAGAGTTGCCACCCTGCACAAACAGTAAAAATACGAGTATGGCCCCGAGTAGTGAGACTACCAGCCACCAATATTGTTGTAGAAAAATGTATGTACCCATAGTTTAAATAATTATTGGTTCGTGACTAATGATTAACCGTCGGTCCTTTCTTGATCTCACGGACCATAATGCCAATTTCAGCAATCAACATCACGGTAAACAAAACGAGGAAAATAAAGAAAGTGGTCTGCACAGAGCCCACATCGAGCTTAGAGATAGACACAGACGTAGGAAGCATATCCCGTATCGCCCACGGCTGACGACCACATTCGGCCACCACCCAACCGGCTTGTCCGGCAATATAAGCCAACGGAATGGTCCACAGAGCAACGTACTGCATCCATCTTATCTTCGACAAATCTTTCTTATAGGCAAAGAAAAGCACCAGGATGAAAAACAGAATGAAATATCCGCCCAGGATCACCATCACGCGAAAAGCGTAAAAGTTAAGCGGAACATTAGGTACCAACTGATTTACATCTTTAATATAGCCATAGCCAAAATAAGGCACATTTTCCTGCAAAGTGGTATAAGCCTCCTTGGCGGCAGCTTCATCACCTTCTTTTTTTGCCGTACGATAAGTGGCCAGGGCAGCAATCGCTTTCTTGCCTTTTTCTATCTTCTCGGCAGCCGAAAGAGCTTTTGTACCGTCTTTCAGTTCATATCCTCCCTCAATAATATTTTTTATACCCGGCACAAAGGCATCCACCTTACGTTCGGCCAGCAACGAAAGCATTTTCGGAATCTCGATACGGAAGAGGAACGGGTCCTGACCGTCATCATAGGTTTTCTTCTCCGGGTTCAAAAGTCCGACAGCCACCAGTCCGGCACCATTTTGTCCTTCGTAATAGCCCTCCACAGCAGCCAGTTTCATCGGCTGTGTCTGTGCGATGGCATAACCGGAACCATCACCGGTCCACACCGTCAGTAAAGAAGCCACCAGCCCGAAGACTGCACCTATCTTGATGCTCGCCACCGCAAATTCCTTATCACGCTTCTTCAGCAGGAACCAGCAACTGATGCCAATCACAAAAACAGCTCCGAGCACCCAACTTGAAAGTACCGTATGAAAGAACTTATTGACAGCCACCGGCGAAAACGCAACAGCCATAAAGTCGACCATCTCGTTGCGTACGGTGTCAGGATTGAACTGCATGCCTACCGGATGCTGCATCCACGCATTGGCAACCAGAATCCACCAGGCAGAAATCGTAGCTCCCAAGCCCGTGAGCCAGGTTGAAATGAGGTGGAATCTCTTGCTCACCTTGTCCCATCCAAAGAACATGACAGCAATAAACGTGGCCTCCATAAAGAAAGCCAAAATACCTTCAATTGCAAGAGGTGCACCGAAAATATCGCCTACAAACCAGGAATAGTTACTCCAATTGGTTCCGAACTCAAACTCCAGGATCAGCCCGGTGGCCACTCCCACGGCAAAATTGATACCGAAAAGTTTCATCCAGAATTTAGCCGTTCGTTTCCAGAATTCATTGCCTGTTTTATAATAAAGGGTCTCCATAATGGCCATAACAACCGCCAAACCAAGCGTGAGAGGTACGAAGATCCAGTGATACATGGCTGTCAGAGCAAATTGGGCTCTCGACCAGTCAATCAGTGAAGTGTCAATACTTTCAATCATATCATTAGTAGTTAGAGTTAAACGTCAGTCGTCTATTGCCCGCGTTCTATAAGTTCGCCCGCAACGTATTCTCCCTTGTCCTTATCGGTGGGCTGGCTGCTCAGAAAGTTGGGGAAGAAAAACAGGCGGAGAATGAAGAACATGATAAAGAGTTTCACAAGTATAATGAGCCACAGGGTACGTCCTAGGGTCATGCTTCGAAAGCCTTCTACATAGAAATTCCAGATGTGGAGCAGTGTATTCTTCATAATACAGGGTTTATAACATCTCAAAATTAGCGTTTATGTAATAAATAACAAAGATAGTCTTAAAAATGTTGATGAAACGAATAAAATAAACTATTCTTATGCCCCCGAAGCTTGCTTACACCCTTTATACCTTATATATATAAATTAAAATATGAAACTGCCATAATACACTCTTTGCATAGGTATATCCACCAATCGGATTTTAAGTATGGGAAGGTGTAGCCACGGAGACCTTAGGGTGTAGCCTTAAGGAGCAAAGGGCGTAGCCATCCGGCCGGGATAGCTACACCCTATTTTCGTCCGATCGTTCAGTTCATAGGCAATATCGGCAACTCCACTTATCGACATAAAACCTGCCTTTAGCGACAAAACCTCCCCTCCCGTCTATCGCTTTTGCACATCTTTCTATTGCAGCGTACTTTTGTTTCTATAAAATAAAAAGAAGCAAGAGTATGACGAACGTAAAAAGAATCACCCTAATAACAGTCTGCCTGGCAGCTATCTTGCCCGGCAACGGATTGTGGGCACAACAGACGGAAGCTACCGGAACAACGCAAACCGCCGACTCGGTATCCATGCCCGCGCAATGGGATCTGCAGAGCTGCATCGACTATGCCTTGCAGCAAAACATCAGCATCCGTCGTAACCGGATCAATGCGCAGAGCACACAGGTGGACGTAAAGACAGCCAAAGCGGCCCTCTTCCCCAGCCTCTCGTTCTCCAGCAGCCAAAATCTGGTGAACCGTCCCTACCAAGAGTCCAGCAGCATTATCAGTGGCTCGGAAGTACTGAAGAGCAGCAACAAGACCACCTACAACGGAAACTACGGACTGAACGCGCAATGGACCGTATATAACGGCAGTAAACGCCTGAAAACAATCGAACAGGAGAAGCTGAACAACCGCGTGGCAGACCTCGATGTAGCCACTTCGGAAAATGATATCGAGCAATCGATCGCCCAAGTATATATTCAGATTCTCTATGCCGCCGAATCAGTCAAGGTGAACGAAAACACCCTGCAAGTATCCGAAGCCCAACGGGACCGTGGCAAACAACTGCTGGATGCGGGAAGCATTGCCCGGAGCGACTATGCCCAGTTGGAAGCCCAAGTCAGCACCGACCGTTATCAACTGGTGACCGCACAGGCCACACTTCAGGACTATAAGTTGCAACTGAAGCAACTCCTCGAACTGGACGGCGAACAGGAAATGCAGGTCTATCTGCCTGCATTGGGTGACGAAAATGTACTGTCGCCCCTCCCCACCAAAACGGATGTCTTTCGTTCCGCTGTAGCCCTCCGCCCGGAAATAGAGGCAAGCAAGCTCAGTGTAGAGGCATCGGAACTGGGGATCGGAATCGCCAAATCGGGATATCTGCCCAGCGTCAGCCTGACAGCCGGTATCGGTACCAACCATACCAGCGGAAGCGACTTCACCTTCGGCGAGCAAGTGAAAAACGGATGGAACAACTCCATCGGACTCAGCATCAGTGTCCCAATCTTTAACAACCGACAGACCAAAAGTGCCGTAGAAAAAGCCAAACTTCAGTATCAGACCAGTCAACTGACTCTGCTCGACGAACAGAAAACATTGTATAAAACCATCGAAGGACTGTGGCTCGACGCCAACAGCGCCCAGCAGCGATATGCGGCAGCCATAGAGAAATTGCACAGCACACAGACCAGCTACGAACTGGTCAGCGAGCAATTTAATGCCGGAATGAAAAATACCGTGGAGCTTCTGACCGAAAAAAACAATCTGCTACAGGCACAGCAAGAGCTGTTACAGTCTAAGTACATGGCTATTCTGAATACACAATTGCTGAAGTTCTACCAGGGAGATAAGATAACACTGTAGACAATAAAGGAATAAAACATTTAACGTTATAACGATATGAAGAAGAAAAAGATCATTCTTATTGCCGTAAGCCTCGCCATACTGGCAGGCGGAGGGGTTTGGCTCTTTGGCGGTTCTACGGCCAAGCACAAAGTAACCTATGCCACGGCAACCGTAAGCAAAGGCGAGATATCGGAGTCGGTAACCGCCACAGGAACTATCGAACCGGTAACAGAAGTAGAAGTCGGTACACAGGTATCCGGAATTATCGACAAAATCTATGTGGACTATAACGCGGCAGTGACCAAGGGACAACTTATCGCTGAGATGGACCGTGTGACACTGCAAAGTGAACTCGCCTCTCAACGTGCCACCTACAGTGGTGCAAAGGCGGAATACGAATACCAAAAGAAGAACTATGAGCGCAACAAAGGGTTGCACGAAAAGGGGCTGATCAGCGATACCGATTACGAGCAATCGCTCTACAACTACGAGAAGGCCAAAAGCTCGTTCGAAAGCAGCCAGGCTTCACTGGCCAAGGCAGAACGCAACCTGTCCTATGCCACCATTACTTCTCCGATCGATGGCGTTGTCATCAGCCGGGATGTGGAAGAAGGACAAACGGTGGCTTCCGGATTCGAGACACCGACTTTGTTCACCATCGCAGCCGACCTGACCCAGATGCAGGTAGTGGCCGACGTAGATGAAGCCGATATAGGCGGCGTGGAAGAAGGACAACGGGCCACATTTACCGTAGATGCCTATCCGAACGATGTTTTCGAAGGAATAGTGACCCAAATCCGCCTGGGAGACGCAAGCAGTACCAGCACCAGCAGCTCGTCTACTACCGTAGTCACATACGAAGTAGTGATCTCCGCCCATAACCCGGACCTGAAACTGAAACCCCGCCTGACGGCTAATGTCACGATCTACACACTGGACAGAAAGGACGTGCTCTCTGTACCGGCACGTGCACTCCGCTTCACACCGGAGAAACCCCTGATCGGCGATAATGACATAGTGAAGGACTGTGAGGGCGAACATAAAATATGGACACGTGAAGGAAATACTTTCACGGCACACCCCGTGCAGATAGGGATCACTAACGGCATCAATACGGAAATCACCCAAGGTGCTTCCGAAGGCATGGTAGTTGTCACCGAAGCCACCATTGGAAATATGCCGGGCGGCAATGTATCGCCTGAAGGCGGACAGGAAGGCGGAGGAGAACAAAGTCCGTTTATGCCTAGCCATCCGGGCAGCAAGAAGAAAGGAAAATAAGTATGAACAAAACAGTCATCGAACTTCAGAATATCAAACGTAACTTCCAGGTGGGAGACGAAACCGTTCACGCATTGCGCGGGGTTTCGTTCACCATCACCGAAGGAGAGTTTGTCACCATTATGGGTACGTCCGGTTCGGGCAAATCAACGCTACTGAATACGCTGGGTTGCCTCGACACACCTACCAGCGGAGAATATCTGCTGGATGGAATCTCGGTACGTACCATGAGCAAACCTCAGCGTGCCATATTGCGCAACCGAAAGATAGGCTTTGTCTTCCAAAGTTACAATCTGCTGCCAAAGACGACTGCTGTGGAAAATGTAGAACTCCCGCTGATGTATAATTCGGGAGTCAGCGCTTCCGAACGGCGGCGGCGCGCCATTGAGGCGCTGCAAGCCGTAGGACTGGGCGAACGGTTGGAACACAAATCCAATCAGATGTCCGGCGGACAGATGCAACGTGTAGCCATCGCCCGTGCGTTGGTCAATAATCCGGCAGTCATCCTTGCGGACGAGGCAACCGGTAACCTGGATACACGCACTTCGTTCGAGATCCTGGTACTGTTTCAGAAACTGCATGCCGAAGGCCGCACAATCATATTTGTAACGCACAATCCGGAAATAGCACAATACAGCAGCCGTAACATCGTGTTGCGCGACGGACAAGTCAAGGAAGACAGCACTAACCCGGACATTCTTTCCGCAGCCGAAGCATTGGCCGCTCTGCCGGTACAAGAAGAATAACAGACAGATTATTATGAACGGAACCAATTTATTTAAAATAGCTTTGCGCGCCTTGAATAACAACAAGTTGCGCGCGTTCCTTACGATGCTGGGGATCATCATCGGTGTGGCATCCGTCATCACCATGCTCGCCATCGGCCAGGGATCAAAGAAAAGTATCCAGGCACAAATCTCCGAGATGGGCTCCAATATGATTATGATTCATCCGGGAGCAGACATGCGCGGAGGTGTTCGCCAGGACCCCAGTGCCATGCAGACACTGAAACTGACCGACTACGAAACATTGCGGGATGAAACCAGCTTTCTGGCTGCGGTCAGTCCTAATGTTTCCAGTTCCGGGCAGTTGATTGCAGGCAACAACAACTATCCGTCGTCCGTGAATGGCGTGGGAACGGAGTATCTGGAAATTCGACAGCTCTCGATAGACAATGGAGAGATGTTCAGCGAAGCCGATATCCAGTCGAGCGCCAAGGTATGCGTGATAGGAAAAACCATTGTAGACAATCTTTTCCCCGATGGAGAAGATCCTGTAGGACGCATTGTCCGGTTCAGCAAAATACCGTTCCGTGTAGTAGGCGTACTGAAATCCAAGGGATACAACTCTATGGGTATGGACCAGGACGACATCGTACTGGCACCCTACACCACCGTGATGAAGCGTCTGCTGGCACAGACCTATCTGCAAGGTATCTACGCTTCTGCCCTTTCGGAAGACATGACGGACAATGCTACGGAAGAGATTACCGAACTTCTCCGCCGCAATCACAAGCTGAAAGAGGCGGATGACGATGATTTCACCATCCGGAGCCAGCAGGAATTGAGCAGCATGCTCAACTCTACCACCGACCTGATGACCACACTGCTCGCCTGCATTGCCGGCATATCGCTCGTAGTAGGCGGCATCGGCATCATGAATATCATGTACGTCAGCGTCACAGAGCGTACCCGTGAGATCGGTCTGCGCATGTCGGTCGGTGCACGTGGCGTCGACATCCTGAGCCAATTCCTGATAGAAGCCATCCTGATCAGCATCACCGGAGGCCTTATCGGAGTAATCATCGGCTGCGGTGCCAGCTGGGTTGTGAAAAGTGTCGCCCATTGGCCCATCTTCATCCAACCCTGGAGCGTATTCCTGTCGTTTGCGGTTTGTACCGTCACCGGAGTATTCTTCGGATGGTATCCGGCCAAGAAAGCCGCCGACCTCGATCCGATCGAGGCAATCCGATACGAATAAGCCATCATCAGTTTACTTGTTCGCCACAGAGAGCACAGAGGCAAAAAGAATTCCTTGATGTATACCGGATAGGATGACAGAAACTCTGTCTCTGTGCCCCTGTGGTAAACTAAAATTATTATCTTTGTTCCCATGAAACAATCTCTGACATCAGCCCGCCGTCCTCTGGAAATCCTGATACACATCATCAGTTGGGGGATTGTGTTCGGTTTCCCGTTCTTCTTCATCGATCGTACAGGAGACAGTATCAATTGGCATGCCTATCTGCGTCATTCTGCCGTACCCCTCTCTTTTGTCACTGTATTCTATTTAAACTATTTCCTCCTCGTTCCTCATCTCCTCTTCCGGGAACAGAAGAATAAATACATCATCTACAACATCTTATTGGTCTGCCTCATCGGACTGCTGCTGCATATCTGGCAAAGCCTGAATGCCCCGGCTCCCACTCTTAAAAAACCGCACATGCCTCCCGGATGGATTTTTTTCGTAAGAGACATTCTAAGCCTCATCTTCACCATCGGACTGAGTGCGGCCATCCGCATGAGTGCCCGTTGGGGACAAGCTGAAGCCGCCCGTCGTGAAGCGGAGAAAAGTCGCACCGAAGCAGAGTTGAAGAACTTGCGAAACCAACTTAACCCGCATTTCCTGCTCAACACGTTGAATAATATTTATGCACTCATCGCCTTTGACAGCGACAAGGCGCAGCAGGCCGTGCAGGAGCTCAGCAAGTTGCTACGCTATGTGCTCTATGACAATCAGCAGAACTATGTACCCCTTTGTAAAGAGGTAGACTTCATTCGCAACTACATCGAACTGATGCGTATCCGTCTTTCGGGAAATGTAGAGGTCATTACACAATTCGACATACAGCCGGACAGCCGGACGGAGATTGCTCCACTGATCTTCATCTCACTGATAGAGAATGCCTTTAAACACGGCATCTCCCCCACCGAACTGAGTTTCATCCACATCCTCATCTCTGAAAACAAAGAGGAGATCCGGTGTGAGATACGCAATAGTTATCATCCCAAAACCAACACGGATAAAAGCGGGTCGGGTATCGGGCTCGAACAGGTAAGGAAGCGCCTCGAACTCTCTTATCCCGGACGTTATCAATGGGATAAAGCCATCTCCCCGGATGGCAAAGAATATATATCGAAATTATTAATATTTAATCATCCATAGCCGTGAAATTACGTTGCGCCATAGTCGACGACGAACCTCTGGCACTCAGTCTGCTGGAGAGTTATGTCAACAAAACACCTTTTCTCGAACTGGCGGGAAAGTATTCCAGTGCCGTACAGGCCATGAAAGAACTTCCCGGGAACCAGATCGACCTGTTGTTCCTTGACATTCAGATGCCGGAACTCAACGGTCTGGAATTCTCTAAAATGGTAGCCCCTCGTACCCGTATTGTGTTCACTACTGCTTTCGGTCAATATGCCATCGACGGATACCGGGTCAACGCACTCGACTACCTACTCAAACCCATCTCGTATGTTGACTTCCTGCAGGCAGCCAACAAGGCGTTGCAATGGTTCGAACTGGTCCAGAAGCCCGAAGAAGTAGACAGTATTTTTGTCAAAAGTGACTATAAACTGGTGCAGGTAGAACTCAAAAAGATATTATATATAGAGGGTTTGAAGGATTACATCAAAATCTACACCGAAGATGCCCCCAAACCCATTTTGTCACTTATGAGCATGAAGTCCATGGAAGAGTTGCTTCCCCCCGCCCGCTTTATGCGTGTACATCGTTCTTTCATCGTCCAGAAAGACAAAATACGCATCATTGACCGCGGGCGTATCGTATTTGATAAGACCTATATCCCCGTCAGCGATAGCTACAAGCAGACTTTCCAAACATTCCTCGATGAGCGAAGTTGAAAGGATTTGTAGCTGATTTATCGGTAAAATGTGAGTATTTGTCGATTATTATTTATACATAAACAAAAAATATCTATCTTTGTAACAAACAGAACGGAAGTTGTGAAACTTCCAAGAATAGAATAGTTTAGTTAAGTCTAGTTTAGTTTTTGTGTTGAAGGGCTTCTACCTCAGAGGAGGATTTAGAAGCCCTTTCTATTAATTGATTATCAACCACTTATAAACATAATTAAACTATATTTATTTTCATTAGTACCTGTATTAGAAAGTTAAAAACGTCACTTTTGACGCTATTTTATTGCTGTTTTATTGCCGTTACATTGCCGTAGCAATAAAACAAAAACAAAAATAATCTAATTACAAAGAAATTATGGCTAATCTATTCATAACTATAGTGTCGACAAAAAAAATGTTGAACGGCAAACACAAAGTACGGATTGCCGTATCCCACAACTTAGCAACCAGATATATACCAACTAACATCATAATAGATGCTGAGAATGAATTCAAAAACGGGAAAGTAGTAAAAAGACCTGATAAGGACATATTAAATGCACGATTAAAGAAAATATACGATATGTATTATGAACGTTGCATGAAAATAGAATATGCTAATACGTTGACTTGCACACAACTGATCAAATACTGTATATTTGCAGAATCAAGATAATACGGACATAATTCGAATTATTTTGGTTTGACTTTAGTGAGGGGGTGGTTCCCCTCACCTTTTTTATGCCGGTACCGAACTTATTTCTAATTAGTCAGTAATACATTATATACAGCCTCTACTGTGTAGTTGAGTGTGCGTTGTTGAGCGTGGAAGGTTGTATAAGGCATCGCTTAAAAACGGTGCCTTTATTCTCCGCACTAATTTGATAAAACCGATCAATTGCAGAGTGATACAACGCGGCCGAATAGCGATCATAGGCACATAAGAATTTGCCTCATCTCCAAAGAGTTATGGCAATTGATATTAAACTTAACTTCCTACTTCAAATCCATAATCAGACTATTTCCTAAAGCAATAGAAAAAGGTCTTGAGGTATCTTCCCAAATGTAAACTTGGGCTACAAATCCAGCATCAAAAGATTCTATTGATTCATCTTGAGGAAATTCGACAATATAATAGACTTGGCCTGACTTGGCCCCATAAAACGTACTAAATTCAGGCACTTCTTTTTCTTCTGCTGGAGTCAAATAGCGAACCCGGTGCTTCGAAATAATCGGGGCACCATTTTCAATTAAATACTCAGGCGCTTTCTTCTTCAACGTTTCCTTTGCAATCCGAATCAATGTACTGTCTCTTTTTTGAAAGGGCAAGGACCTCAGAGACTGAGCGCTTGAATAACATGCTACAAAAAGAAGAAAAATAAACATCAATCGTTTTAAAAATAAAGTTTTCATATACATATTAACTTAGTTATTTCTTAGGTTGGTAAATATACATTTTTTTGGGGTCACTTACTTTATGTCCACCAATAACATAATAATCATTTGTTCGAGGATCTTTTGTACCAATGTAATCATAAACAATGATTGGAATCCTATTTTTATCAGCATTCCCTTTATCTTCTTTAGATGGACCTACTTTTCTTTTCATGCCTTTTATTTCAGTCATTGGAGTGTGTGTATGAAAAGAAGCAACCACCTTTGCTGTGGCAGGCACACCATTTACAGAAGGGGATTTGTCTCCAAGGCTTATATTCCCTCTTGCTTTTCCGTCATTCTTCACTGCTATACCATATCGTTTCTTACCTATGTAATATTGCTTTTTCACCGGATCATAATAAAT